>TARA_R110000868_G_scaffold34671_2_pt1 | contig 45673 bp, 41 predicted proteins | sample TARA_R110000868 | Tara Oceans TARA_R110000868 (sample SAMEA4397489) | marine metagenome | biome: Polar Biome; feature: [SRF] surface water layer (ENVO:00010504); material: water (ENVO:00002006), including particulate matter (ENVO:01000060) such as... | depth 5 m | reverse complement strand
TGTGCGTCACCGCTTGATCGGTAATTTGCGCCGAATCATGTCTCTTAACAAAAATCGTCCTGGCCACAAGGCTTCTGCCACACGGTTGCTGACCGGAAGCGCAGAGCCTGTTATTTGGCAAGCCAGCAGCTCTGCGCATAAAGGCGCTGATGCCAGCCCGCGAGAACCATGCCCCAGATTGATCCAGAGTCCTTCCAGTAGCGGTGCCTTGCGAGCCGGTATCTGTCGGGCATTTTTGATCATGGGGGCGTAACAGTGGATAAAACGATCAGTGTCCACGACTGGGCCAGCCATTGGCAGGTAGTCGGGGGTGGTACAGCGAAAACTGGTACGGCCGCCGACCACCAGGTTGTGTGTACTGGCTTTACTGGCCAGCGTACCCCATAAATCGCCAAAGTCCTGCAAGTGGCCCAGGTTGGTTTGATGATCTTGCTCGCGCAGTGTCTTGTCCGGATCATTCTGGTGATAGGTTGCGCCCAATACCAGTTGTCCTTCCCTTGGTGGTGCCATATAGCTGCGACCACACAGTACGGTTTTCAGTGGCGGGCTTTGTGCTGCATCGAGGTAAGTCAGTTGGCCGCGAATGGATTTGATTGGCAGGTAGGTATCAGGTAGCAACTGTTGGGTGGCAGCGGCGGTGGCGATCACCAGCTGTTGGGTGGTCTGGCTGCTGGACGTTGTTCCTGCTGTATCTGTTGTTGTATCGAGCTGTAATTGCCAGTGCTTGTTGGTGAGTTGTGCTATGGAACTGACATTAGCGATCTGGACGTCGATCAGTGAGTGATCCAACAGTCGGTGGCACAAATCAGCCGGGCTGACCCAGCCAGCCGCAGGGAAGAACAGCCCCCCTTGTTGCTGTGGACTACCAGCCAGCACACTGGCTTGTGCAGCGGATACCGGCTGAATCAAGGATGCTGGGTAATGGAGGCGGTCGAGAAATTTCTGCTGGCGCTGTTGTTCAGCCGCAGACCAGGCCAGTTGCAAGACGCCACAAGCATTCCAGACCCCATCTGCGGACGGCTCAAACAGACGATTCATCCAGCGCAAACTGGTGAGATAAGCGTGCAGATAGAATTCGGTATGGGTCGCCTGGTCGTTGGCTGCGAGTTTGACGTACAGCCCTCCCTGAGGGTTGCCGGAAGCGCCGGTGGCGATACCTGATTGATCGATAACTTGCACCTTGATACCGCGCTCGGCCAGTGCTCTGGCGGTGGTTGCACCTGCCAGCCCGGCACCTACGATGATAACCGCTGCAGCGCTGCTATCAGAGAGGGACATCGGGGTTGGTAATGAGGGCGTCATCCAAGGCTGTGAATTGGCTTCTGGTGGCTGCTCTGGGCCAATACTGGCTTTATAGGTGGCTGCCAACATTTCCCGTTTGCCGTTATAGCCTTTGGGTTTGTAGACGTTAAAGCCTGCCCCTTGCAGCCCTCGGCGCACCACACTGGCGGCAGTAAAGGTCGCCAGTGTGGTCGCGCATGTCAGTTGCGGATGGCGTCGGCTTAGGCGTCGAATCTGCTTGAACAGATCTGGCTGCCACATCTCCGGGTTGTTAGCCGGGGCAAATCCATCCAGATACCAGGCATGTACCGGCCCGGAAAGCTCGGCCAAAGCATCGACAACATCATCCAGTATCAGCGTCAACTGCACTCGCTGCTCCGGCCAGCAAAGACTGTGAAAACCGGTGATGGCGTCGGGATATTGCGTCAGTAATTGTGTGGTCAACTCCGCCAGCTCCGGCCACAGTGCCAGTGCTCTGGAGAGCTGCTGGCGGGATAGCGGGTATTTTTCAATGCTGGTGACATGTAACCAGCAATCATTGTTTGGCTGTTGCTGGAAGGCTTGCCAGGTGGTGAGAAAATTCAGTCCGGTGCCAAACCCGGTTTCAACAATACAAAATGGCCCACGCCAGCTGGCCCAGCGGTGCGGCAGCTGGTTGTGCTGCAGAAAGACGTAGCGACTCTCTGCCAGACCGTCGTGCAAGGAAAAATAAGGATCGTCAAACTGACTGGATACCGGCAGTACGTCGTTTTGCCAGGTGATCTCCGGGGGTGTCAAAGGAGGTAACGGGCCGGGCCGTGAGTGGGTACGGTGCGGCGTATTGTTTGAGCCGTTGCTGCGGGAAGTTGTTTCGGCCACGGGTTTTCCGGGTACTGGGAGCGGGGCGCTGATGGTAGCAAAAACCGGTACTGGCTGGCAGTACCGGATGGTGATGAAAGGATTAGCGAAAGTTACTGAATCTGTTCCACACTGATCAGGATGACGGGCTCTTTGGGTTTGTCGCCCGGCAGCGTTTCAACCTTGCCTATGGCATCAACCACGTCCATGCCAGCGGTGACGCGCCCGAACACGGCGTAACCAAAGTCACGGCTGCCGTGATCCAGAAAGCCGTTGTCTTTCAGGTTGATAAAAAACTGGCTGGTGGCGCTATCGGGATCGCCACGGCGGGCCATGGCAATGCTTCCCCGAACGTTTTTAAGACCGTTTTTGGCTTCATTGGCGATGGGCGGCAAGGTTGCCCGCTGGCGCATATCGGTAGTGTAACCACCACCCTGAATCATAAAATCACCAATGACCCGGTGAAACAGGGTCTGGTTGTAATGACCGCTGGCCACATAAGTAAGAAAGTTGTCCACCGACAACGGCGCCTTGCTGCGATCCAGTACCAGCTCAATGATCCCCATATTGGTGGTCAGGCGAATTGGAACCAAGTCTTCGGTAGTGGGATCTGCCCAGGCGGATGACAACATCAGTGCGGCACTCAGGGCCAGCAGCTGTTTCAGTAAAAAACGGCGGTACATCGGAATATCTCCACAGGGAATGGGCTAAGGCCTGTCGTGTCGCTCCGGCCAAGGTGTGTAGCCGGAGCAACGGGTGTGTTTGGCGGCTATCAGGACCAACCGCTGGTGTGTTTGCGGCCACCTCGCAGGGCGGGCAGTATCAGCCCGGCCAGAATGCCGAGAAAGACCAGACCACCGCCGTAGATCAGGCGATTGAGGTCGCGGTCATCGCGTAATTGCGCGTTTTCTGCACTCATGGCTTCGAGCTGGATTTCCAGCTCCTGATTGCGGGTAGACAGCTTGCGGGCTTTTTCATCCAGGGCCAGTGCGCCGGATGATACTTCGCGGATGCTGCTCAGTTCCTGGGTGGCTTTTTCTGTTTTTTGTTCCAGAGTGCTGCGTTCTGAACGCAAGCCTTTGACTTCGCTTTCCAGCGCTTGCAAGCGTTCGGTGGCGGTTGAAAGTTCAGCGCGGGCTTTTTCCAGCTCGCGGTTGGCCAGCACCAGATGCTCACGGGCGGTCGGCTCGTTGTCGAGGTAGCGGGTCAGAACCCAGCCTTCATTACCCTTGTCGGTACGAACGAGTGAATAACCGGCGTCGGCATTTTCGCCCAGCAGTAGCAGATGCTCGCCACTTTTCAGCGCCTGAATAATCCGGTGCTGGGCGGTGGGGCCGGAGCGCAATTGCAGCCACAGGGTGTCGGTGACATAGCGCTTTTCACCGGAGGATACGGCAACATAGCGATCACCTTCGGCCGTTTGTTCGGCCAGGGCGCCGGTAGTGCCTGTGGCGATGATCAGGCATAAACCCAGTTGCGTTAACAGCTTCACGTCTTACTCCTTGCAGGCTGCCTTATGGCAACACTTTCTTGAACGGTTTTACGATGACCTGCTGATACACACCGGCGTCGATATAGGGGTCGGTATCGGCCCAGCGCTGGGCATCTTGCAGTGAGTTGAATTCGGCAATCACCAGGCTGCCGGTAAATCCTTCGCTGCCGGGATCTTCGCTATCAATGGCAGGATGGGGGCCAGCGACCAGCAGACGACCCTCGGCTGACAGAGTTTGCAGGCGTTTTAAATGCGCAGGACGGGCCGACAGACGTTGATCGAGACTGTTGGCGACGTCCTGGCTGATAATGGCGTACCACATGGTTCAGGGTTCCTCATGGTTCATGTATCGGTATAAAAAGATTGACTGGGCCATGATAAAAACAATAGTCAGCCCCAGTAGGCCAAATAACTTGAAGTTTACCCAAATATCTTCAGAAAAGTTGTAGGCAACAACCAGATTGGCAATCCCGCTCAGCAGGAAAAAGGCAACCCAAGCGTAATTCAACTGTATCCAAACTGACACGGGCAGGGTCAGGTTCTGCCCCATCATCCGCTGCAGCAGCGTGGTGCCGGTGATCCAGTAGGTGCCGAGAAAGGCAGCGGCAAACAACCAGTTAACGACGGTGGGTTTCCATTGGATAAAGGTTTTATCTTGCAGAATGACCGTGGCACCGCCCATCACGACAACCAGCGCCAGCGTGACCAGATGCATGTTCTCGACCTTGCCGGTGCTCAGGCGGGTGTAGAGAATCTGCAGAATCGTTGCCGGGATCAATACGGCGGTGGCCAGCACAATCGGTTCCATAGCGTGTAGCGAGGCCTGCTGGTTGGCATTCAACCAGGGCGATACCCACTCAATCAGTTCCGGTGCGAACTTGTAGGTCAGAAAAAAAACAACGATCGGTAAAAAATCCAAGAGTAACTTCATTCGCTTCGCATTCTATGTCCTATTACAATGGGGCGATTATGGCTGAACCTACCAAGAGCGTCCACGTGAACTCAGAGATCGATTTACACTGCCACAGTAATGCGTCCGACGGCCACTTTCCGCCGGATGAACTGGTACGCCTTGCTGCCGGGCGTGGTATCAAAACCCTGGCGATCACAGACCATGATACGGTAGACGGGTTCCGCCGCGGCCGGAATACGGCAGCAGAGCTGGGGATCCGGCTGATACCGGGGATTGAATTGTCTACGGTCTGGAGCGGTGTATCGGTTCATATTGTTGGACTCGGTTTTGATCCGGACGCCGCTGTGATGCAACAGGCCGAGCAGCATCAGAGCTCGGTGCGGGCGGCGCGGGCGGAAATTATTGCAGCACGGCTGGCGAAAAAACTGCGTTGTGACATACCGCTGGCAGAAGTGATCGCTTTCGGCAATACCAGCGCAGACCAGCTGGGGCGTCCCCATTTCGCCAAATACCTGGTTGAAAAGGGCCTGGTGCCCAGCATCCAGCACGCGTTCAGCAAATTGCTGGGCGCTGGCAAAATAGGGGATGTCAAAAGCGGCTGGCCGGAAATGACCACGGCGGTTGAATGGATTGTGGCTGCCGGAGGCACGCCGGTGCTGGCCCATGCTCACCTTTATAATATGACCCGCACCAAGCTGCGCAGCTGCATCCGTGATTTTGCTGCTGCAGGTGGCAAGGCGCTGGAAGTGAGTTACGGCAAGATGGACGGCAACCAGTCAGGCCAGATGGCGGCGTTGGCGCGGGAGTTTAATATGCTCGGATCTTGCGGCAGTGATTACCATGGCCCGAATCGTTTTGGCCTGGAACTGGGCGTAATGCCGACGTTTCCATCGCTGATTACGCCGGTATGGCAACAGTGGCAGGTGTCTACCCCAGCGTAATTCGTCGTCATATGCCTGAAAGTCACGTATTCGTTGGCCATATTGGCTAGCAAGGCAGTTGTTGTGTTGCCAATGGCAACAGTTTGAATGTTACAGGAGCTCATGTGAGCCAGTTTTTACAGATACATCCGGAAAACCCCCAGGCCCGGCTGATTAATCAGGCGGTCGAGATACTGCGCAAGGGAGGAGTAGGGGTTATACCTACGGACTGCTCCTACGCGCTGGCCTGTCGTATTGGTGATAAAAAAGCCACCGAAGTGATTCAGCGTCTGCGCCAACTGGGACCAAAGCACAATTTTACCCTGCTGTGTCGGGATTTTTCCGAGCTGGCAACGTTTGCCAAGGTTGATAACAGCCAGTATCGACTGCTCAAAGCCCATACGCCGGGTGCTTTCACCTTTATTTTGCCGGCTACTCGCGAAGTGCCGCGATTGTTGATGCACCCGAAAAAACGCACCATTGGCATTCGGGTGCCTGACAACGCCATCGCCATGGCGTTACTGGATGCCATGAACGAGCCGCTGATGACCAGTTCGCTGATTATGCCGGGCGATGACATGCCGTTATCCGATCCCTACGACATTCGTCAAACGCTGGAAAACCAGCTCGATCTGATTATTGATGGCGGTTACTGCGGTTTTGAAGCCACGACTGTGATTGATATGACCGAAGAGGTGCCAGAGCTGGTTCGGCAGGGCGTTGGTGACGCATCGGATATCCTCGGCTAGGAGCCTGTCGGGCTTGGGCGATGGTCGTGAGGAAAAGTCTGATGTAGTCGTTTTTGCGTGAATTTGAGGTGAATAGTGGTTCTATTTAGCCAAGGTTTGTTCAAAAAAAGCCAAATCCCGCTTTTCCGTTGTGGTACAGCGCTAAGTCCGACGGGCGTCTGGTACCGGGCTGGCAGTCGGGCATAAAACCGGTATGATGCGCGTTTTGTTGTTTCGCCAGCCTGGATGATTTGTATGACTCAAGACACCTCGAATGTCACCGCGCAAGCCAGCGGCCCCAAACGGGTGCTGACCGGTATCACCACCACCGGAACCCCTCACCTGGGGAACTACGTCGGTGCCATTCGTCCGGCAATTGAGGCCAGCAGGGAAGACGCCAACGAATCCTTCTATTTCCTGGCGGATTACCATGCCCTGATCAAGTGCCAGGATCCGGCTGCGGTGCAGCAGTCCACCAAAGAAATTGCTGCTACCTGGTTGGCGTTGGGGCTGGATACCAGCAAAGCCGTTTTTTATCGTCAATCGAATATTCCCCAGATCACCGAGCTGTGCTGGATTCTTAGCTGTATTTGCGCCAAGGGGCTGATGAATCGGGCGCACGCCTATAAGGCATCTGTAGATGCCAATATGGCGGAAGGTGAAGATGCCGACAAGGCCATCACCATGGGGCTGTTCAGTTACCCGGTATTGATGGCGGCGGATATCCTGATGTTTGGCGCCTCTCATGTACCCGTGGGCAAGGATCAGATTCAGCATGTCGAAATGGCCCGCGATATGGCACAGCGCTTTAATCATATCTACGGCAACCATTCATCGATCCTGACCCTGCCAGACTATGTGGTGGATGAGCATGTGGCAGTGCTGCAAGGTCTCGACGGCCGTAAGATGAGCAAAAGCTATGGCAATACCATTCCGCTCTTTTTGCCTGAAAAACAGCTGAAAAAACACATCAACAAGATCAAGACCAACCTGCTGGAACCGGGTGAAGCCAAAGATCCGGACAGCTCCACGGTCTTCCAGATCTGGCAGGCTTTTGCCACCGCTGACCAAACCGCCGCCATGCGTCAGGCGTTTGCTGAAGGTATTGCCTGGGGCGAAGCCAAGAAACAGCTGTTTGAGCTGATTAATGCGGAATTGGCCGAAGCGCGTGAACGTTATCATGATCTGATGGAGCGTCCGCAGGATATCGAAGAACAACTTCAGGCTGGTGCTGCCAAGGCCCGTGCCATTAGCGAACCACTGATGGCAGAGGTGCGACAGGCGGTGGGTATCGCCCGGTTGTTGTGAACGCCCATCCAGTGAGGCGGGTCATCGGTACGGATTGTCTCCGGCGTCTGACGCCGGAATACCCCGAACGGCTGGATCAATACAAGAGGGACGTTATTTGAGCTCCGTGGATTCCCAGCGGCGGGTGGTGTCTGGCATGCGTCCGACAGGCCGGTTGCATCTCGGTCATTATCATGGCGTGTTAAAAAATTGGGTGCGCCTGCAGCACGAGTACGAGTGCTTTTTCTTTGTCGCCGACTGGCATGCCATGACGACGGAATACGAACACCCTCAGTCGCTGTCGGCCAATGTCTGGGACATGCTGATCGATTGGCTGGCCGTCGGGATTAATCCGGGTTCGGCTACCTTGTTCATTCAGAGCAAGGTGCCGGAGCAGGCAGAATTGCACCTGCTGCTGTCGATGTTGACGCCCCAGAGCTGGCTGGAACGAGTGCCCAGCTATAAAGACAAGCAGTCGTTACTGCGGGAATCGGAAGGATTGACTTACGGTCTGCTCGGATACCCCCTGCTGCAAGCGGCGGATATTCTCACCTATCGTGCTGGCCTGGTGCCGGTAGGTGCAGATCAGGTTGCCCATATTGAAATGGCACGCGAGCTGGCCCGACGCTTTAATCACTTGTATGGCCGCGAAGCTGGCTTCGAGGATAATGCCCGGCTGGCGTTAAAAAAACTCGGCAAAAAAACCGGTAAATTGTACAAGGAATTACGCAAGGATTTTTTATCCCAGGGTAATGGTGATGCCTTGCTGACGGCCCAGGCACTGGTGCGTGAGCAGGCCAGTCTGACCCTGGCAGATCAGGAGCGGCTGATCGGTTATCTGGAAGGCATTGGCCGCTCGATCTTGCCTGAACCGCAGGTCATGCTGGCACCGATGGCCAAAATGCCGGGTCTGGATGGGGAAAAAATGTCCAATTCCAGCGCCAATACCATTCCGCTGCGAGCCGAGCCTGATGAGGTCAGCCAGCAAATACGTACGATGCGCACCGATCCTGCGCGAGTGAGACTGAGTGATCCCGGTAATCCGGATGTCTGCCCGGTATGGCAGTTTCACCGGGTCTATTCGGATGATGCCATACAGCAGCGCGTCCAGAGTGCTTGCCGGGGTGGGCAATGGGGTTGTCTGGAGTGCAAGCAGCCGGTGATTGATGCGATAGTGGCGGAACAGGAGCCGATCCGTGCCCGTGCCTTTCAGTACCAACAAGAGCCGGATTTACTGCGCAGTCTGATTGCCGATGGCACTGACAAGGCGCGCGATGCCGCTCGTGCAACGCTGGATGAGTTACGTGAGGCGATGGGTCTGAGCTACCGCTAAGCGGCGATCGATAATCTAGCGCTGTTGCTCTGACTGGATTGCGATAGCTGTGTTAAAAATGCTCTCCGGCTGCTCATTTATCACGTATAAACTGCGCTTTTGGGGTTATTTTGGCCTTGTACTCACGGCCATGAAACGTGTTGCAATAACCTGTCAGGAGCGGCTGTGAAACCTTTGCAGGACAACGTATTGCCAGCATCTGCCAATGCCGTCGCATCAACCACTCCGGGTCAGCGTGACATGCCCTTTGCCTTGGTGCAGGGGCAGCCGTTCACCCAGTTGCCGCTGGATTTATACATACCGCCAGATGCACTGGAGGTTTTCCTTGAGCAGTTTGAAGGGCCACTGGATCTGTTGCTGTATCTGATTCGCAAGCAGAATCTCGATATTCTTGACGTCAACGTGGCGGATATCGTCGACCAGTATTTGCGTTACATCGATATGATGCAAACCATGCAGCTGGAATTGGCTGGCGAATACTTGGTCATGGCCGCCATGTTGGCAGAGATCAAAAGCCGGATGTTGTTGCCGCGTCTCCGCGACAGCGACAGCGATGAGGAAGAAGACCCCCGTGCCGAGCTGATCCGGCGTTTGCAGCAGTACGAACGCTTCAAAACAGCGGCTGAAGACCTCGATGCGCTGCCGCGTATGGAGCGCGATTGGCAGCAGGCCAGTCTGAAGGTTGACCAGCCGACGCTGAAGCGTTTGCATCCAGAAGTGGATCTGCGCGAATTGATGCTGGCGTATGCGGATGTTTTGCGGCGGGTTGATCGAACCGAGCATCATGAGGTTCAGCGTGAGCAACTGTCGACGCGGGAACGAATGAGCCAGGTGCTGGAACGGTTGAGCGGCAATGATTTTATCGTTTTTATTCACCTGTTCGATCCGGCAGAAGGTCGTTTGGGGGTCGTGGTAACGTTTTTGGCCGTGCTTGAACTGGTCAAGGAAAAACTGGTTGAATTGGTGCAACAGCAGCAATTTGGCCCGATCCATGTCCGTATAAAGCCATCCAGCGGAGCATATGCCGACGATGAGTGAAGCTGGCAGCGATTCATACCGGCTAACGGGTGCTGGCCATGGCCTGACGCCAGCGCAGTTGGCGTCTGTGCTGGAAGCCGCGATGCTGGTGCATGCCGCGCCAATGTCACTGGAGCGGATGGCCAGTTTGTTTGATGAACAGCGTAAACCACTCAACTCCGAACTGCGGGCAGCACTTGAGCTGCTGGACAGCCAGCTGCAGGGTCGGGGGATAGAACTGGTCAGGGTCGCCAGCGGTTATCGTTTGCAAGTGCGTCAGCACACCATGCCCTGGGTGAGCCGGTTGTGGGAAGAACGGCCACCGCGTTACACCCGCGCATTGCTGGAAACCCTGGTGCTGATCGCCTATCGTCAGCCCGTTAGCCGTGGTGATATTGAAGATGTGCGGGGGGTTGTGGTCAGTTCCAGTATTATCAAAACATTATTGGAGCGTGAATGGATCAAAGTGGTTGGCCATCGTGATGTACCTGGCCGACCAGCCCTGTTCGCCACCACGGCAGAATTTCTCGATTATTTTGGCCTCAGCAGTCTCGATCAGCTACCGTCATTGATGGCAATACGGGAACTGGATGATGCCAATCGCAAGCTGGCATTGGGCGATGATGCCGAAGCCAAACGTCGTCCTGATGACGATTATACATTTACCCGAGATGAAGACGTCGCCAGGCGTGGAGCAGATGTGCTGGATGCCACTGCCGATGATCTGGCGCAGGCCGACGTGCTGGTGGCCAAGGTCGAACAGAATCTGTTTGCCCGTAATGAAGAAGACCCGCACGGCGGTAGCAAGGTAAAACAAGGTAGCAATACAGAGGGCGGCCCGGCCCGGAAGCAGCTCGGCGATTTGATCGACCGTCTGCAGCAATCAGAACACCGGGACGCTTCCCAGACATCTGCAACCTCAGCGGCATCGGAACACGATGCAGAGGATGCCCGGAAACAAGATAACCAGTCATGAAAGAACGTATACAGAAAATCCTCGCCGTCAGTGCCGTTGCCAGCTCGCGTCGAGAAGCCGAACGCTGGATTGCCGAAGGCCGTGTCGGCCTGAATGGCAAAACCGCAGTATTGGGTGATCGTGCCGACAAACACGATGACGTGCGCCTCGATGGTCGTCCAATCAAACTGGATGATATTGGTCGTGACCGTCGCGTGCTGGCGTACAACAAGCCGGTCGGTGAAGTATGTAGCCGCACGGATCCAGACAAGCGTCCAACCGTCTTTGAGCATTTGCCCAAGACCAAAGGTGAGCGCTGGATCAACGTGGGCCGCCTGGATATTAACACCAGTGGTTTATTGCTGTTTACCACGGATGGTGAGTTGGCCAACCGACTGATGCATCCATCGACCGGTGTTGACCGCGAATATGCAGTACGGGTACGTGGTGACGTTGACGAAGCCATGATTACCCGTTTGAAAGAAGGCGTGCTGCTGGATGATGGCATGGCCAAGTTCGCCGATGTGAAGTACTTCGATGGCGAAGGTCAGAACAAGTGGTTTCACGTTGTGCTGATGGAAGGGCGTAACCGCGAGGTTCGACGCCTGTGGGAAAGCCAGGGTATTGAAGTCAGTCGTCTTAAACGCGTACGTTACGGCTGTATTTTTCTGCCATCCAATATTCCGGTCGGAACCTGGGTCGAGTTGGGGCAGCGCGAATTGAATGACTTGTCGGATTCGGTGGGTCTGGAACGCAAGCGTATACGCCGTCTGATCGGGAAGGAGAAAGAGCAGTTCCAGCGCCATCAGAAGCGCCAGAAAATTCGTCAGCAAGCCAGCGCTCGCCCCAAGCGTCACAGCCCTGACGCCTGAATGCGGTATAGAAGAAGAGCGCTACTGGCGCTTTTCTTCTATCAGCCCCTGTGACAGAGCGGCTTCTCCTATCACACGGTTTCGACCCTGGTTCTTGGCGGTGTAGAGCGCCAGATCTGCCCGGTGAATCAGGCTTTGACGCGAGTCGGATGCGGTCAGGCTGGCACAGCCAATACTGGCGGTTGCGGTCATGGTGGTTGTCTTAGTCGCAGGTATCAGCAGTTTGCTGATGGTTTCGCGAATGCGATCGGCGACAATCAAGGCGTCTGCCTGACTGGCGTTACTCAGTAATACCAGAAATTCTTCTCCACCATAACGGAAACAAAGGTCGGTCTGGCGCATACAGTCCGTGATGGCTTGTACGGTTTCTTTTAACACGGCATCGCCGCTGCTGTGGCCGTGTTGATCGTTAATGCTTTTGAATTTGTCCAGGTCGAGCATGAGCAGTGACAGCTGTTGTGCATGGCGACGGCTCAGCTCTATTTCCCGATCGAGTGTCCGATCCAGTGCCACCCGGTTGCCAGCTCCGGTCAGAGGGTCCCTGAATGACGCATCCAATGCTTCCCGGTAAAGCAGGGCGTTACGCAGGGGATGCAGCAGCGTGCTAAGCAATCCCTCAATGTTGGCCAGTTCATACTCGCGAAAACGACTGGAGCGGAAGAAAACCAGTTCGCCGAGCTTGTCACCGTGGTTACTGAGTTCATAGTTAACGCTGTGGGCACTGGTTCTCCCCTGACAAACCACAATCTGCCGGTCACGTACCCGATAGCTGATGCCGTCGACAGATACGCTGCTTTGTATATTCTTGAAAAAAATTTCAATCAGCAGCGGCAGCTCGAGGGTGCTCTGGAGTTTGCCGGTGAGCCGGAATAGTACGTCGGGCCGAATATCGGGCTTGAGTGCCAGTTCGCCAAAGGGGGCGATTGCTTTGCCGACCTGGCCACTGCTCTGTAATGGGGTCACCAGTCGCTACCTCTTGCCGGTTGATTATTAAGATGAGAGGTATTTAGCGAATTTCATGCCATTGTTTGTTTTTTATAAAACTCTATTAAATTCAATGCATTATATTAATTTTCTGATTTCAGGCGGCAATAATTACGGCAGAGCGGCAAGGATTGCCGGAAGAGGACGCATATTTTCTGGCGTTTGCCTTGAAAGTTTTGTCAATATTTTGTCAGGAGTCGGACGTTCTCGTTCCACGGCGCTGCGGGGAATGCAGTTGCGGGTTCGGCTCCACGCCAGAGCACGGGAGCCAGTCATTGAACGGTTGCAGCAAGGCCCAAACGAGCGTTAGTCAATCAGAAAAGCGTTCTCCCCCTGGGCATCCAGGCTTTGACCATGAATACCGATAGCTGCTGGACTCATCAGATGCAAGTACAGCGGCATGATGGCGCTGGGCGCTGTGACATTGGCCGGGTTTTCTACCGGGTAGGCTGCGGCTCGCATGGTGGTGCGGGTGGCTCCGGGATTGATGGCATTAACGCGGATGTTACTGGTGTTTTCCAGTTCCTGCGCCAATACCTGCATCAGCCCTTCGGTTGCAAATTTGGAAACAGAATAGGCACCCCAGTAGGCGCGACCGGTGCGACCAACACTGCTGCTGGTAAACAGGATCGAGGCATCCGCTGCGGCCTTGTGTAATAGCGGCAGCAGGTGTTTGATCAGTAGAAATTGGCCGTTGACGTTAATCTGCATCACCTTCAGCCAGGTGTCAGCGTGGTAGTTATCAATCGGGGTGCGCTGGCCGAGCACCCCGGCATTCAGTAACAGGCCATCCAGATGACCAAAATGCTCCTCGATCAATTGCGCCAGCTGTTGATAGGGTGTTTCTTCGCTGGTTTCAAGGTCGAAGGGCAGTACTGCCGCCTGCGGCAGCTGCTCTGCTTCAATCAGGTCGTAGGTGTCGTTGAGTGCTTCCTGGGTGCGTCCCAGTAACAGCACGGTGGCACCGGCACGGGCGTAGGTCAGCGCAGCTTCGCGGCCGATGCCGTAGCCCGCACCGGTTACCATAATGGTGCGACCTTGCAGGGGTTGTGTTGCGGTCATTCGAAAATCCTTGGTCTGATGAGTCGGATCAGTGCGTACGTTGATTAGCCGATAGAGCTGATCCAGGCACTGGTGGTCGGATTCTGACGCCCGTTAGCGTGATAATGGTTGCTGGCCAAGCAGGGTGATCAGTTCATCCGGGGTATTGATGCAGGCGTCGGCTTGCCAGCGCTGCGGATCATCATGATCCTCTATATAACCAAACAGGGCGGCGATGGTTGGCATGCCAGCCGCCTTGCCCGCTTGTATGTCACGGAGGTGATCGCCGACGTACCAGCAGGCCTCTGGTTTTAGGCCGAGTCGGGTGGCGGCTAATAGCAGACTTGCCGGATCAGGCTTGGCCAGGCTGACGTCTTCGGGGCACACCAATACTGGCGTTTCAAGCGCCAGCTTTTCCAGTAAGGGTTCGGCAAAACGGCGCGGTTTGTTGGTGACGATACCCCACTGCACGCCCAGTAATTGTAATTCGTCCAGGACGGCGCTGAAGCCAGGGAACAGGGTGCTGGCACTGGCGAGGTAGTCACCGTAGCGGCTCAGCAGTTGCTCGCGGTAGTCACCAAATTCAGGATGATCGCGGCTGACCTCCCAGGTTATTTCGGTCAAGGCTGCACCGCCATTGCTGACTTGCTGGCGGATGGTGGCGGTTGCCAGCGGCGCTTTACCCAGTTCCTGGCGTAGTGAGTTGACGACACCAAAAAAATCGGGCGCGCTATCGAGTAATGTGCCATCCAGATCAAACAGGATGGCATGCGGGTAGGGTTGGCTCATGCGTCGTCCTGTGATGGGCGGGTAGTGGCAATCAGGTAGTTTACGCTGACGTCCTGGTCGTTCAATTTGTAACTCTTGAACAACGGATTGTAGGTCATGCCGGTGATGTGGTCGGCCTGCAGGCCTGCCTGGCGACACCAGCGGGTCAGTTCACTCGGTTTGATGAACTTGCTGTAATCATGAGTTCCTGCGGGCAGCATTTTCAGCAGGTATTCAGCACCGAGAATGGCCATGCCATAGGCTTTGGGGTTGCGGTTGAGGGTCGAAAAAAACACCTTGCCCCCAGGTTTTACCAGTGTTGCGCAAGCACGGATGATGGATGCCGGGTCGGGTACGTGTTCGAGCATTTCGAGACAGGTGACGACGTCGAAACTGGCGGGTTGCTGTGCTGCCAGCGTTTCGACGGCAATACGCTGGTAGTTGATGCTGACGCCGGATTCGAGGGCGTGCAGACGGGCGACATTCAGCGGAGCGTCGCCCATGTCGATACCGGTAACACTGGCACCTCGCTGGGCCATGGCTTCGCTCAGCAGGCCACCGCCGCAACCAACATCCAGCACGTTTTTGCCTGCCAGTTCAGCGGCTTGATCGATGTAATTGCAGCGTAACGGATTGATGTCGTGCAAGGGCTTGAATTCGCTCTCCGGGTCCCACCAGCGGCTGGCCAGAGCTTCAAACTTGGCGATTTCGGCAGGGTCGACGTTCGGCGTGCTGTGTTCGGTCATAGTGATTTCCTGTTGTCCCGTCGGGATCTCGGGTTAATTCGGGCGAATACGCTGACACCATTGCCTGGCAGTGGCGGTCAGTCTGTCGACGTCAATGTGGGTCAATTCTGCTTCACTCAGCAGTGCCTTGCCTGCCACCCAGACGTGGCTGGTGTAACGGCTGCTGTCGGTATAGACCAGTTGCGAGATGGGATCGTAAAGGGGTTGTTGGGGTAATTGCGACAGATCGACGGCCTGTAAGTCTGCCCATTTGCCGATTTCGACTGAGCCGGTGTACTGGTCAATCCCCAGGGCTTGCGCGCTGCCCAGCGTGGCCATATGCAGCGCCTGCAAGGCAGGAACCACTGCGGCATCTGCTGCTACGGCCTTGGCCAGCATGGCGGCGGTTTTCATTTCTGCCTGCAGATTGAGATCGTTGTTGCTGGCGGCGCCGTCAGTGCCGAGGCCCAGCGGGATTCCGGCTGCCAATAGTCGTGCGGTTGGGCAAAAACCACTGGCCAGCTTGAGATTGGATTCCGGGCAGTGGATAACGCTGGCACGACTTTGTTTGATCAGGTCGAGATCGCTGTCGTTAATCTGGGTCATGTGCACACAACTGACATCCTTGCTCAGGAAACCCAGATCGAACAGGCGTTCGATAGGGCGCTTGCCCAGTTGCTCGAGGCTGTCCTGAACTTCAAAGGCGGTTTCGTGCAAATGAATTTGCACCGGCAGCTGCAGTTCGTCGGCGATGATCCGAATCTGCCGTAACGGCGCATCAGAAACCGTATAGGGAGCATGAGGGCCTAGCCCCAGCGTGACCAGATCGTGGTGCTGGTACTGGTCGCGCACTGCCAGGGCTTTCTGGATGTATTCGTCGGCGTTGCTGGCGTAATTGGTGGGGAAGTCCAGAATCGGCGTAAAGCTGACGTGACGCATGCCCGCGGTCAGTGAGGCGTCAATGGCGTCCTGCGGATAAAAGTACATGTCTGCAAAGGTGGTGGTGCCGGAGCGGATCATTTCAGCAATCGCCAGTTCTGTGCCCTGACGCACAAACTCGCTGCTGACCCATTGTGCTTCTGCTGGCCAGATGTGGTGTTGCAGCCAGTTCATCAGTGGCAGGTCATCGGCCAAGCCACGGAACAGGGACATGGCAGCGTGGCCGTGGGCGTTGATGTAGCCGGGTAACAGCGCGTGATGAGGCAGTTCGATGGTTTGCCGGGCGCTGCGTTCGGACGATGACGGCTCGATGGCTTCGATGCGGCCATTGGTCACAAAAACCGACGCATGGTCGATGATCGGTTTGTTGCCGTCCATTGGCACCAGCCAACGGGCGTTGAGGCGCAGATCTGCAGCCATGAAAAGTCCTCATTTGATTGAGAGTGGGAATCGCCGCCAGCGAGTGGCGGGTGCAGGGGCGATTATATCCATCGTTCGGGGGTGTTCGCGACTGCAGACTTGACGAGTACGCAAGATTGGGATTCAAAAATGCGGTTTGGGCGGCCGTCAAGGGCAATGGAGCGCTTTTGTCTGAAAAGATGTCCGCTGTCGGGCATTTTGTCCAGCGTGGGCTTGTGGTTGTTCTGAGACGCTTCTGGCAGGGAGTGTACTAGGTTATCAGTGCTTTTATGGTATGCTACGCGCTTTGTTTTGCGGTACTGGATGGACTCGGCTTTACAGCGGTCAGCACAGTGCGGCAAGGGTACTGATTCTGGTCTGGCAGTCGTTGTTTCGGGTGTCCGTTCAATCGTACCGCCACTTCAGTAAATGCAGTCAAGTGAATGCCATCGCCACGGTATGTGGCCAAGCGATACAGCACGGATCTTAATAGTCTATGGGTGAGTTAGCCAAAGAAGTTCTCCCGATTAACATCGAAGATGAATTGCAACAATCGTACCTCGACTACGCCATGAGCGTGATTGTCGGACGGGCGTTGCCGGATGTTCGGGATGGTCTCAAACCGGTTCATCGTCGCGTCTTGCATGCGATGAATGTACTGAACAACGACTGGAACAAGCCATACAAAAAATCTGCCCGTGTGGTCGGTGACGTGATTGGTAAATACCACCCCCACGGTGACTCTGCTGTTTACGACACTATTGTGCGTATGGCCCAGGATTTCTCCATGCGCTATACGCTGGTGGATGGTCAGGGCAACTTCGGCTCCGTTGACGGTGACTCGGCAGCGGCCATGCGTTATACCGAAATTCGCATGGACAAGATCAGCCATGACATGCTGGCCGATATTGAGAAAGAAACCGTCGACTGGGTGCCCAACTACGATGGCACTGAGCAAATTCCGGCAGTCTTGCCTACTCGTGTACCAAATTTGCTGGTAAATGGTTCGTCCGGTATTGCCGTCGGTATGGCGACCAATATTCCGCCGCACAACCTGACCGAAGTTCTGACCGGTTGTCTGGCGTTGATTGACAATCCGGATCTCGATATTGATGCGCTGATGGAATTTATTCCGGGCCCGGATTTCCCCACCGGCGCCTTTATTAACGGCCGTGATGGTATTGTCGAAGCCTATCGTACCGGTCGTGGCCGTATTTACCTGCGCGCCCGTCATCACTTCGAAACCGACGAAAAAAACGGCAAGGTCAGCATCATCTTCACCGAGATTCCCTATCAGGTGAACAAGGCCCGTCTGATTGAAAAAATCGCCGAGCTGGTCAAAGAAAAGAAACTTGAAGGTATCACCGAGCTGCGTGATGAGTCCGACAAGGACGGTATGCGCATTGTGATTGAGCTGCGCCGTGGCGAAATGCCGGAAGTGGTGCTGAACAACTTGTTCGCCCAGACCCAGTTGCAAGGTGTGTTTGGTATTAACGTGGTGGCACTGGTCGATGGCCAGCCCCGCACGCTGAACCTGAAGCAGTTGCTGGAAGCCTTCGTCAAGCACCGCCGCGAAGTGGTTACCCGTCGCACCATTTTTGATTTGCGCAAGGCGCGTGAACGTGGCCATTTGCTCGAAGGCCTGGCACTGGCACTGGCAAATATTGATCCGGTGATCCAGCTGATCAAGGAATCAACCAATGCGGCCGAAGCCAAAGAAAAACTGATCGCTACCGCTTGGGATCCAGGTGATGTGCTGGATATGCTGGAGCGTGCCGGTGAAGACGCCTGTCGTCCGGACGATCTGCCTGAAGAATTTGGTTTCCGGGCTGGCAAGTATCATCTGTCACCGGCACAGGCGCAGGCCATTCTTGATCTGCGCTTGCAGAAACTGACCGGCCTTGAGCATGAAAAACTGATCGAAGAATACCAGCAAAAACTCGAAGAAATCGCCGAGTATCTGGAAATTCTCGGCAGTGCAGAGCGTTTGATGACCGTGATTCGTGAGGAGCTGGAAGCCATTCGCGCAGAGTATGGCGATGGCCGCAAGACCGAAATCATGGTGGTGAAACGTGATCTGAGCATGGCGGATCTGATTCCTGAAGAAGATCTGGTGCTGACGTTGTCGCACAGCGGCTATGCCAAGACTCAGCCGATTGATGCCTATCAGGCTCAGAAGCGTGGCGGCAAGGGTCGCTCGGCGACATCGGTCAAAGATGAAGACTTTATCGAACATCTGTTAGTGGTGAACAGCCATGATACGGTGCTGTGTTTTACCGATGCGGGCAAGGTCTATTGGCTGACGGTGTACGATATTCCGCAGGCCAGCCGTAACGCCAAGGGCCGTCCGATTGTTAACGTCCTGGCGCTGGACGAAGGCGAACGCATTACCGCGATTCTGCCGGTGGTTGAGTACCGCGAAGACAATTACGTCTTTATGGCGACGGCGCGGGGGACGGTGAAGAAAACCTCGCTTGACCAGTTTTCCCGTCCGCGCTCCAGCGGTCTGATCGCGTGTGAGCTGGACGAAGGTGATCATCTGGTGGGTGTTGCCATTACCGATGGCTCACGCGATATTATGCTGCTTTCTGACGCGGGCAAGGCGGTTCGTTTCTATGAAGGCCAGGACAGTGAAGGCAAGGGCGGCGTTCGGCCGATGGGCCGCACTGCTCGTGGCGTGCGGGGTATTACCCTGGGTCAGGGTCAGGTGGTGATCGCGCTGATTATTCCACAGGAAAACGGTGCCATTCTGACCGCCTCGGAACGCGGCTTTGGCAAGCGCACCGAAGTGACCGAGTTCCCGACCAAGGGACGCGGTACGCAAGGGGTCATTGCCATGGTCACCAATGACCGTAATGGTCGCATGGTGGGTGCCGTACAGGTGTTCGATGGCGAGGAAGTGATGCTGATCAGTGATCAGGGCACCCTGGTGCGGACACATGTTAACGAAGTATCACTGCTGGGCCGTAACACCCAGGGCGTTACCCTGATTCGCGTCAGCGACAAGGAAAAACTGGTTGGCCTGGAACGTATCTGTGATCCTGAAGACGACGAAGCCGTACTGGCTGCGCTGGCCGAAGGCGATGATACTGTCGTCAGTGGCGCTAGTGCGGATACCCATGCAGCGGAAGCGGACAGCAGTGGCAGTGATGGCCTTGACGACGACGGCGTCAGTACTGACACGGATGGCACAGAAGCAAACGACACCGAAGACAATGGCGACGACGTGGAATAAAAGCTGCGTTCGTCTGGATGGGGCGCTCCGGCGCCTGTAATACAGAGCAATCAATCTGATGAACCGAGTGTTTAACTTTTGTGCCGGCCCGGCAGCGCTGCCCACCGCGGTGCTGGAACGAGCGGGCCTGGAATTGGCAGACTGGCACGGCAAGGGCCTGTCTATTATGGAAATGAGTCACCGCAGCGCTGATTTTGTGGCGGTGGCAGAAAAAGCCGAACAGGATCTGCGCGACCTGATGGCCATTCCTGACAACTATAAAGTGTTGTTTATGCAGGGGGGGGCCAGCAGTCAGTTCGCCATGATCCCGCTGAATCTGGCGAATGGCAGTGGCAAGGTCGATCAGATTGTGACGGGTCAGTGGTCGAAAAAAGCCCTGGCAGAGGGCCGACGCTTTGCCGATGTGCGGGTCATTGCTAATACCGAAGACAATCATTTTACCTCGGCCCCAGCACAGTCGGAGCTGGCATTAAACGCCGATGCCGATTACGTCCACTATTGCCCTAATGAAACGATTGGTGGTGTGGCGTTTGATTATATTCCCGCTACCGGGGATGTGCCGCTGGTGGCTGACCTGTCATCGGCGATTCTGTCTGATGCGCTGGATGTCAGTCGCTTCGGCATGATTTACGCAGGTGCACAGAAAAATATTGGCCCGGCGGGCCTGTGTGTAGTGATTATTCGTGACGACCTGTTGGGCAAGGCTCAGGCGGCAACTCCTACCATGTTTGATTACAAGGTGTGTGCGGATCACGGCTCCATGTATAACACGCCACCGACCTACAGCTGGTATCTGGCTGGCCTGGTGTTCGAGTGGCTGAAAGAACAGGGTGGGGTTGCGGCGATCGCGGCAGCCAATCATCGCAAGGCATCTCATCTGTATCAATTTATTGATGGCCATGATTTTTATGCCAATCCGGTTGCCATCAATAACCGTTCAATCATGAACGTGCCGTTTACCTTGGCTGACAGTCGTCTGGACAAGCTCTTTTTGCAGCAGAGCGAAGCCGCCGGATTACTGAATCTGGCCGGACACCGCAGTGTGGGCGGCATGCGCGCCAGTATTTATAATGCGGTCTCCGAAGTTGCGGTTGTGGCCCTGACTGATTTTATGACCGACTTTGCCCGTCGCCACGGTTAAGCTCGTGCACTGGCCCGTCTGTCGGGCCAGTGATTCCATTCCAGACTAACGAAGCAAGGCAACTCATGAGTGAAGCCCAGGAACTCGAACAACTGCGTCAGTCGATCGACTCTATCGACCGGCAAATTCAGGAGTTGATCAATCAGCGTGCCTGTTGTGCCAGGCAGGTTGCAGAAGTGAAAGAGAAATATGCTGCACCGGGTGAAACCGTGGTGTTTTATCGCCCGGAGCGGGAAGCACAGGTACTGCGTAATGTGATGGCGCGGAATACCGGCCCCTTGCCCAACGAAAGCATGGCGCGACTGTTTCGTGAAATCATGTCCCAGTGTCTGGCACTGGAAGAGCCGCTCAATGTTGCTTTTCTCGGCCCGGAAGGCACCTTTACCCAGCAGGCAGCAGTCAAGCATTTTGGCCATGCCGTGTGCTGTCACAGTCAGGTGTCGATTGCCGATGTGTTCCGCGAAGTGGAAAGTGGAGCCGCTAATTTTGGCGTTGTACCGGTAGAAAATTCCACAGAGGGCGTAGTGACTCATACCCTCGACAGTTTTTTTGATTCCAGCTTGCAGGTCTGCGGCGAAGTGACATTGCGCATCCATCATCATTTGATGCGCAAAGATCCCGAGCAGCCGATTGAACGGATATATTCCCATGCCCAGTCGCTGGGACAATGTCGTCGTTGGCTCGATCAGCATTATCCGGGGATTGAGCGGATTGCCCTCAGTTCCAATGCGGAGGCCGCACGCCGGGCCAGTCTTGAGCCGGGCAGTGCAGCTATTGCAGGAGAAGTGGCGGCGGATCTTTACCAGTTGGTTGTCTGTAACGCCAATATCGAAGATCGTCCCGACAATACCACGCGCTTCCTGATCGTCGGGCGTCAAGCGACGTTCTCCAGTGGTGAAGACAAGACCTCTATTATGGTCTCCAGTCGTAACCAGCCGGGTGCCTTGTACCAGGTACTGGAGCCATTCCATCAGGCCGGTATCAGTCTGACCCGTATCGAAACCCGGCCAGCGCGCACCGGCACCTGGAATTATGCCTTTTTTATTGATTTTGAAGGTCACTGTGACGACGAGAGTATCCGTCCTGTGTTGGCGCAGTTGCAGCTGGTCGCGGCGGATTACAAATGGCTGGGTTCCTATCCGAAAGCGGTTCTGTAGAGCGGTTTTGCAACAATGGCCAGCGGATCAACCGATTCGTTGGGTTGGATAAACAACGTGTTAGCAGCCTATTAGGCGTCAGGTCGGGCGGTTCCCTTGCTTGGCCTATGGAATGAGATCAAATCATGAGTGTAGATTTTCAGCAGTTGGCCGTTGCCGGAGTGCGCGGTTTGAAACCTTATCAGCCTGGCAAGCCGATTGATGAACTGGCGCGTGAGCTGGGTCTGAATGAGGCGGATATTGTCAAACTGGCCAGTAACGAGAACCCGCTGGGTCCAAGTCCTGCCATTATTGATGCCATCCAGCAGCAGCTGGTGGAGCTGACCCGTTACCCGGATGGTGCCGGTTTTGAACTCAAGGCTGCACTGTGTGAGCGGCTGGGCGTTACCGCCAGTCAACTGACGCTGGGTAATGGCTCCAGCGACATTCTTGATTTTGCCGTGCGGGTCTTCGTTAATCAGGGCGATAACGTGGTGGTATCCCAGCACGCATTCTCCATTTATGGTCTGGTCACTCGCGCCGTTGGTGGTGAAGTGATTGAAGTGCCAGCGCGGAATTTTGGCCATGATCTGGATGCCATGGCAGCCGCAATCAACGACCGCACCCGCATTGTCTTTGTGACCAACCCGAATAATCCGACCGGGACTTATAGTACTCGTGGTGAACTGGAAGCTTTTCTGGCGGCAGTGCCGGAGCAGGTGCTGGTGTTGCTGGACGAGGCATATTTTGAATATGCCGAAGTCGAGGACTACCCTTGTGGCCTGGATTACCTGAGCCAGTATCCGAACCTGCTGGTGGCGCGTACCTTTTCCAAGGCCTATGGCTTGGCATCATTACGGGTTGGCTATGGCGTTTCCAGCCCGGTTGTGGCGGATCTGATGAATCGTGTGAGACCTCCGTTCAACGTCGATTCATTTGCGTTGGCAGCGGCGACAGCGGCCTTGCGTGACGACGCGTATCTGGCCAAAAGTATTGCCGTTAATCGTCAGGGTATGGTGCAACTGGTGGCTGCCTTTGAACAACTGGGGTTGAGCTATATCCCGTCGGTTGCCAACTTTGTCACGTTCAAACTGCCAGATGGCAGTGATGATAGAGAGGTGAACCAGCAGTTGTTACAGCTGGGGGTGATTATCCGGCCGGTCGCCAACTACGATATGCCGGGATATATCCGTGTATCGGTAGGGACGGCTGCGGAAAACCAGACCTTTATTGATGCCTTGGCGAAGGTGTTGGCTTGACCACAGAGAACGGATTCTTTGTAAATCGGGTTGCGGTGATTGGCCTGGGGCTGATCGGTTGCTCCTGGGTCAAGGGACTGCGTGTTCGTGGTGGTGTTGGCGAGGTGATTGGATTTGACCGCAACCTCGATTCGATGGAGCTGGCGTGTCAGTCTGGCATTATTGACCGCTATGCAGCCTCTCCTGCCGAGGCTGTTGAGGATGCCGATCTGGTGATTGTTTCGGTACCGATTCTGTCGATACGACCGGTGCTGGAGGCTCTCGCGCCAGCACTGTCTGTCCACGCAGTGATTACCGATGTCGGTTCGGTCAAAGGTTCGGTGTCTGCTGATGTCAAAGCGGTATTTGGTGAAACCTTTGGCCGTTTTGTACTGGGTCACCCGATTGCCGGTTCTGAGCGTAGCGGTGTAGCGGCGACAGATGAACATCTTTATTGCCGTCACAAGGTCATTATCACCCCCGAGACTTATACGGATCCGCAGGCGCTGCAGCTGGTAACGCAAGCCTGGCTGGCGGTAGGCGCTGAGGTGGAGTCGATGACGGTGAATCACCACGATGAGGTGTTGGCGGCGACCAGTCATCTGCCTCATTTGTTGGCTTATTCACTGGTGGATACGTTGGCCAACAGCCATGAAAACAAGGAAATTTTTAACTATGCTGCGGGAGGCTTTCGCGACTTCACCCGGATTGCCGCCAGCAGCCCGGAGATGTGGCGCGACATTTTTACCGCCAATCGCGAGCACTTGTTGGCAACCCTGGATCTGTTTAACAAGGATCTTCAGCAGTTGCGTGAGGCCATCGTTGAAAACGATACCACGACCCTGATGGGGGTACTGACCCGTGCCAAGGCCGCCCGTGATCATTTTTCAAACATACTTGCCCGCAGGGCCTTTGTGGAACCTATGAAAACCAGCTCACTTTCTTACCTGGTACAACCCGCCCAAAGCCTGTCCGGCACATTCCGCGTGCCTGGCGACAAATCCATTTCGCATCGCTCCATCATGCTGGGCTCGCTGGCTAATGGTGTGACGGAAGTCACCGGTTTTCTGGAAGGTGAAGACAGCCTGGCGACATTGCAGGCTTTCCGGGATATGGGCGTGGTGATCGAAGGGCCGCACCGTGGTCGCGTGACCATTCATGGTGTGGGTCTGCAGGGGTTGAAAGCACCCGCCAATGCCTTGTATGTGGGCAATTCGGGAACCTCTATTCGACTGTTGTCCGGCTTATTAGCGGGTCAACAGTTTGATGTTGAAATGAGTGGCGACGAATCCCTGAGCAAACGCCCGATGGGGCGCGTTGCCGATCCGCTGCGTTTGATGGGAGCCATCGTTGATACCGAAGACGGTGGTCGACCACCGTTAAAAATCAAGGGTGGCCATGCGCTGAAAGGTATTCACTACCATTTGCCGATGGCCAGTGCCCAGGTAAAAAGCTGTGTGCTGCTGGCCGGGCTGTATGCTGAAGGTCAAACCTCGGTGACTGAACCGGCACCCACTCGTGATCATACCGAACGAATGCTGAAAGGTTTTGGTTATGACGTGCAGGTGAATGGCAGTACCGTGACGATTCAGTCCGGTGGTGAATTAACCGCGACCCGTATCGATGTGCCTGCTGATATTTCGTCTACCGCTTTCTACATGGTGGGAGCCAGCATTGCGCCAGGTTCCGATATTACCTTGCAGCATGTTGGTATCAACCCGACCCGCATCGGCGTGATCAATATCCTGCGCGCCATGGGTGGCAATATCGAGGTTATGAATGAACGTGAAGTCGGTGGCGAACCGGTGGCGGATATTCGCGTGCGCTCCGCGCAGCTCAAGGGGATTCATATTCCTGAAGATCAGGTGCCACTGGCGATTGATGAATTCCCGGCGATCTTTATTGCCGCTGCCTGCGCTGAAGGTGAAACGGTGTTGACCGGTGCAGAAGAACTGCGAGTGAAAGAAAGTGACCGTATTCAATCCATGGTAGATGGCCTGAACGTATTGGGTGTGGCTGCCAAAGGTACGCAGGACGGTGCCATTATCCCCGGTTTTGGCGCAAACGGCTGCTTTGGTGGCGGTGTTATCGAAAGCCACGGCGACCACCGTATTGCGATGAGCTTCTCGATGGCATCGTTGCGTGCCGAAGCCGCGATTATCATTCACGACTGTGCCAATGTGGCGACGTCTTTCCCCGGCTATGTTGAACTGGCCAATAACGCCGGTCTGCAGCTGGAAGAACAGGGAGAGGCGCGGAGTGACTGATACGATGGCGGTGGTGATCACTATTGATGGCCCATCCGGCGCTGGCAAGGGCACTGTGTGTGCTCGCCTGGCCGAGCGGTTGGGCTGGCATTTGCTGGATAGCGGTGCGCTTTATCGCATCACCGGGTTAGCGGCCAGTCGCAAGCAGATTGCGCTGGATGACGACGCAGCGGTTGCTGCCGTGGCCGCCGCGCTGGATGTACACTTTGAACCACTTGCCACCGGCGTACAGGTGATTCTGGAAGGTGAGAATGTCACCGATACTATTCGTACCGAGGAAGTGGGCAGTTTGGCCTCGCAAGTGGCTGCTTTACCGGCTGTACGCGCTGCACTGCTGCAACGTCAGCGTGATTTCCGGTTGACCCCCGGTCTGATCGCTGACGGTCGTGATATGGGCACAGTGGTGTTCCCCAGTGCCGAGGTCAAAGTGTTCTTGACCGCCAGTGCTGAGGAACGGGGTCGGCGGCGATATGAACAGTTGCTTGACAAGGGATTTAATGCTAGTTTACCCGCCCTTATCGAAGACATCCGAGCTCGCGATGACCGCGACAGCAACCGTGCTGTTGCCCCGCTGAAGCCTGCCGATGACGCTATAACCATTGACAGTACTGAGCTGACGATCGACCAGGTGTGCGAACACGTGGCAGATCTCGTTCGCAAAGCAGGACTGGTCTGAGATGAATCCGGTGCGTTTGCCAGCCCCCTGCTCTAAGGAATCAGAAGCGTACCAGGGTTTTTGTTTGATTTGACCCAAGTGTCTGGCCATTTGGAACGCGTCGCTATTCCGTCAACCATTTCATCGGAATATACGCTTTTATAGATAGGTGTTAATTCATGACCGAAAGTTTTGCTGAGTTATTTGAAGAATCCTTGAAAGAACTGGACATGCAGCCCGGTTCTATCGTCACTGGTACCGTCGTCGACATCGACAGCGACTGGGTAACAGTGAACTCTGGTCTGAAATCCGAAGCCGTAATTCCACGCAGCCAGTTCCTGAACGAAAAAGGTGAGCTGGAAGTTGCCATTGGCGACGAGACCCAGGTTTCCCTGGAAGCGGTTGAAGACGGCTTTGGTGAAACCAAACTGTCTCGTGAAAAAGCCAAGCGTGCTGAAAGCTGGAAAGAGCTTGAAAAAGCCTTTGAAGCTGAAGAAATGGTTACCGGTATTATCAACGGTAAGGTTAAAGGTGGTTTCACTGTTGACCTGAAAAATATCCGTGCCTTCCTGCCAGGCTCCCTGGTTGATGTCCGTCCTGTACGTGACACCGCCCACCTGGAAGGTAAAGAGCTGGAATTCAAGGTTATCAAGCTGGACGCCAAGCGTAACAACGTCGTGGTTTCCCGTCGTGCCGTTCTGGAAGCTGCTAACAGCCAGGAACGTGAAGAACTGCTGGCCAACCTGCAAGAAGGTCAATCTGTTAAGGGTATCGTCAAGAACCTGACCGACTACGGCGCGTTCGTAGATCTGGGCGGTGTTGACGGCCTGCTGCACATCACCGATATGGCCTGGAAGCGTATCAAGCATCCAAGTGAAATCGTTGCTGTTGGTGACGAGATCGACGTTAAAGTGCTGAAATTCGACCGTGAGCGCAACCGCGTTTCTCTGGGTCTGAAGCAACTGGGTGATGATCCATGGGTCAACATCAACGATCGTTACCCAGAAAGCGCTCGCGTTAAAGCGCGCGTCACCAACCTGACTGACTACGGCTGTTTTGCTGAGTTGGAAGAAGGTGTTGAAGGTCTGGTACACGTATCCGAAATGGATTGGACCAACAAGAATATTCACCCGTCCAAGGTGGTTCAAGTTGGCGACGAGATCGACGTGATGGTGCTGGATATCGACGAAGAACGTCGTCGTATCTCTCTGGGTATCAAGCAGTGCACCATGAACCCATGGGAAGAGTTCGGTACCAAGTGTAACAAGGGCGACAAGATCTCCGGTAAGATCAAGTCAATCACTGACTTCGGTATCTTCATTGGTCTGGACGGTGGTATCGATGGTCTGGTTCACCTGTCTGACATTTCCTGGAATGACACTGGCGAAGAAGCCGTGCGTAACTACAAGAAAGGCGATGAACTGGAAACCGTTATCCTGTCTATCGATCCAGAGCGCGAACGTATCTCTCTGGGTGTGAAGCAGCTGGAAAGCGACCCGTTCTCCGAGTTTGTTGCGGTTAATGACAAAGGCGCTATCGTAACTGGTAAGGTTATTTCAGTCGATGCCAAGTCGGCAGTGGTTGAGCTGGCTGCTGGTGTTGAAGCTGCTCTGAAGGCTTCTGAAATCAGTCGTGACAAGGTAGATGATGCCCGCGCTGTACTGAAAGAAGGCGATGAAGTACAGGGTGTTATCACCATGGTTGATCGTAAGAACCGTGCTTTGAGCATGTCTATCAAAGCCAAGGACAGTGCAGAAGATCGTCAGGCTCTGAAAGAGCAACGTACCAAGTCTGATGCTGAAGTGTCAGCTGGACCGACCACCATTGGTGATCTGATCAAAGAACAGCTTAATCAGAAAGACTAAGCTGGTCTGATTTAAAAAAACCCGCTCCGGCGGGTTTTTTTATGTCTTGTTATCCTCTGTTTCGATAATCGCCATTATTTCGGACAGCCACGGAGGGCGTCCCTTCGTACCAAATTCGTCGTCGCAGGGGGAGGGATTGTCCGTGTTCGTTGCGCCAAATGCACCGGCGTCGTAGGGGCCGGCACCGTCCGTGTCCACCACGTCAAATACACCGGCGTCATACGAACCGGCACTGTTCGTGTTGTCCACCGCGTCAAATGCATCAGCAGCGTACGGATTCCGCGATTCCCTATCGGACAGCCAGGGATGGCACTTCTGCGTTTTTTTATAGGGATTGATTGAATATTTCAGGTAACATCACACACGAAATGGCTTTGCCGTTTTTGAGTACATAAACAAACATCGAACGGTTGCATTTGTCGTCAGCTAACTGCATGATTTGACAAGAGTTATTGTCATGCAGTCACCTCATGGAGGAAAACGCTGTGACGAAGTCTGAACTGATAGAGCGTATCGTCAGTCGTCAGCCGCAATTATCTGCCAAAGATGTCGAGCTGGCGGTGAAAACCATGCTTGATTACATGTCTTTGACCTTGTCGTCGGGGGAGCGGATTGAAATTCGCGGATTTGGCAGTTTTTCGTTGCATTATCGTGCACCAAGGGTTGGGCGTAATCCCAAAACTGGTGAAACGGTAGAGCTACAGGGCAAGTTTGTGCCGCATTTTAAACCGGGCAAAGACTTGCGTGATCAGGTTAACGACAGTATCGACAGCGAACACTAAGGCCGTTGCGGCCAGGTAATATCATGCTGCAAAAAATCAGGATCGGCATAAGCCTGATCTCTTTCCTGCTTATATTTCTCTATTGTCTGACATTTGCGACTCGTAATAGCGAGCCACTGGATGTGTTTTTTCTGGTTGGTGATCCTGTCAACCTGCCGGTTGCCCTGTGGTTTGGTCTGATTCTGACGCTTGGCTGTATTATTGGTCTGCTGGCGGGCGTGATGTCGGTATTGTCAAAGAAACGTCAAATCCGTCGATTGCAAAAAGCGCTCGATGAGGCACAGGAGCGATCAGGCAGATTGCCATAGGCCTGCATCATGATGGAATCCGCAATTGTTTTTGTACTGGTACTGGTGGGTACAGGCCTTGGCTGGGTACTTGGTTACCGTTCAGGCAAGGCGCGTCCAAAAAGTACTCCCGCTGACTGGATTCCCAGTATCGATTTTATCCTTGCGCAAAACACCGATATTACCCTCAAACGCCTTGTGAATGCCCAAACTTTGGATGATGACTCGATTGAGCTATTTCTCCGGCTAGGCTGCAGTTTGCGTGAAAAAGGTGAAGTGGAACGCGCCATTCATTTACACCAGACCTTGTTTGCCAGAACGGACTTGAAAGGAGTCTTGCTGCAAGAACTGGAGCTGGAGCTGGCAATGGATTTTGCCATGGCAGGTCTGCATGATCGGGCCGAACGGCTCTTGCTGGAATTGCTTGATGCCCGTGGTCGCATTCAGGAAAAGTCCGCCAAGGTATTGCTGGAATTACTGGAAGAAGAAGGCGAGTGGCAGCAGGTGTTGGATTTGAACCGGGCGCGCAAGTTACCCAACTCCGCCCAGTTACAGCGTCGAGTTGCTCACGCTGCCTGCGAATTGGCCGAGCGTGCGGCTGGTAATGGCAACTATATTGAAACCCGCCAGCTCTGTCGTACCGCACTCAAGTCTGATGGCCGCTGCGCTCGTGCGTTTGTGGTGTTGGGGAATATGGCGTTTGAGCAGGACGAACCCAGTGAAGCCGTACGTTGTTACCTCAAGGCGCTGGATCATGACAAGGGCTCTATTATTGCGATTCTCGACCCTATGGTTCGGTCATTCCACCAGCTGGGGGATCCTCATGGTTTGTTGGCTCATCTGCAACGTCGTGGAGAAGGACTGAATTACGTACCTGCATTGGTGGCGCGTGCCGAAACCCTGGCTGATATTGAAGGTGCTGAAACCGCAATTACCGGGTTTATTCAGGATCTTGAAAAATACCCCTCGTATACCGGCTATGTTGCCATGCTGGGACTGCTGCTGCGCCACAAGCGCCGTTTGAGTGAGTCGCAGGCCCATGGGGTGTATGCTATTCTGCGTCGTATTGATACTGACGATCCGAGCTTTGTGTGCAGCCAATGCGGTTTCAAGGCGCGGGAGTTTCACTGGCGCTGCCCAAGTTGTAAAAACTGGGCCAGCCTCAAAGCGATCACCCCTTTTAGTCACCCCTCTGTTGCTATTGAAGACCTATGACCACTGTTACCTCTACTCCTGTTTTATCTGCTGTTGTTTCATCTAGTGTTGTTTCATCTAGTGTTGTATCGCCTATTGTTGTTGCGCTGGATTATTCCTCTGTCGACGCGGCGTTGGCGATGGCCAAGCTGTTGGATCCTGCACGCTGTCGGGTCAAAGTCGGCAAAGAGCTGTTTACCTCGGCGGGGCCGCTGGTGATTGAACAGCTGCATCAGCTGGGATTTGAGGTTTTTCTGGATCTGAAATTTCACGATATTCCCAATACCTGTGCCAAGGCTGTCGCGGCTGCTGCGGATCTGGGTGTCTGGATGGTCAATGTCCATGCCAGTGGCGGGCGTCGTATGATGGAAGCGGCCCGTAACGAACTGGACAAGCGTGCCAGTCGACCCTTGCTGATCGGAGTAACGGTACTGACCTCAATGGACAGTGTCGACCTGATTGAACTGGGTCTGAGTGTGACGCCGGAAGAGCACGTCGTACGGCTGGCGACACTGGCACAGTCGTCGGGTCTGGATGGGGTGGTGTGTTCGGCGAATGAGCTGGCCGTTATTCGTCAGCATTGTGGTGACGACTTCAAGACGGTGACACCTGGCATTCGTCCTTCCTGGAGTGATAATCAGGATCAGAAGCGGGTGATGACGCCAGAACAGGCTGTTGCTGCGGGAGTTGACTACATGGTGATTGGCCGCCCGATTACCCAGTCAGAAGATCCGGCCGCTAGTTGCCAGCGGATTCTCGATAGTCTTGCCTGATGGAATCAGTTGCCGGCGCCATATAGATTTCCCCTAATGCCATGAAGTCGTCGCTGTTGCGGGAATCATTCTGACGTTGGAGTAATTCTGGAAATACCGAGTGGCTAAATCAGCGCCAGTGGCTGGTTTATAGCTGATTGCGTCTGTATGGAGGGTTTTGCTGCTGTAGAAGTAGTAGGTGTATATCGGATTTGGCGAATGCGGAAGAGAGATTACTTGTTGGCTCCCCGAGCTGGACTTGAACCAGCGACCAATAGATTAACAGTCTACTGCTCTACCAACTGAGCTATCGGGGAACATCAGCAAGTGGGGCGCATTATACGGAGCTGGTTTTTTGTGTCAATAGCTTCAATTTAAATAAAATAAGAGTTAATTCAATGTCTTAGCTTGGGCAGCGAGGTCGCCAGCAAGAATGGACGACCCTCTGCAAGAATCAGTTAATCCTTGGCAATACGGCTGAATACCGCACCTTTCTGGCCCTTGTATTTGGCGTTCTCTCGCTTGTTGTACGGACGTTTGGCCGGGCTGCTGAGAGTTTCAAACGACAGTGCGCAAATAATCATCGCGGGTCTTAGCGCCAGTGGCAGTTTGCCGTTGTTATAAAATTCCAGCACGATCTGGCCATCCCAGCCGGGATCAATCCGTCCGGCGGTCAGGTGTACCACCAGACCGAGGCGAGCCAGTGAGCTGCGGCCATCCAGCCAGCCAACCAGATCATCCGGAATGGTGACGGATTCCATGGTGGCGCCGAGTACCAGTTCACCAGGGTGGATATAGAGCGACTGATCATGAGCAATCTCGATTTCTTTGCTCATGATACGATCGATATCGCGCTCCAGTTGCGCCCGTTCGCCGGAAAGATCCAGATGGGTGGCGGAGTTGTTGCTGAATACCCGGAAGCGGTGGTCGAGGCGAAGGTCGACACTGATGCCAGCAATGGCATCCAGGCCGGGGGCTGGCTCGATAGTAATGCTGCCCTCGCTCAGGCGCTGTTCAATGTCGGCATCACTTAATCGCATGGCAGTTCTCTGGTTGGGGTCAGTTACAGGTTGGTACTGACCAGGTCAATCTGATATTGGATTTTGCCTTTTTTGCGATCCACCAGTTTTACCAGCAGGTAATCCTTGTCTTTCGCCAGCCAGGCATAAATTTCCCGTCGGTCGTCGCGTAACTGCTTGATTTTGATCGTATCCAGTACGCCGATACGGGTTTTTAACGGTTCTTCGGCAACGATAACAAATTCATAACTGCGTACCCGGTTTTTCTCGAATACCTGATAGTTCAGCTCGTTTTGGCCATTGGCGAGATCGAGGCTGATTTGCAGCATATAAGTCAGCTTGTCTTGCAGGTTATCTTGCCATAAATCGTTAAATTCGCGCGCTTGCAAGGGGGCGCTGATCTGTTGCTGGGTCGCATCGAAGCGATAGTCCTGATCGTCTTCCTGTATCAGGCCCGAGCCTTTGTAATGGTAGCTTTGTGGCTGGATGATACCGTTGTGCAGTGCAAAAACCGATTGCTCCTGGATGGACGCTGCTGATGCTTCAGCATCAAACGTCATTTGCCAGGATCCGTCTTCACGTTGCTCCAGAGTGCGTTCTGCCGCAATGTTGAAGCTGAAAAATCCCCAGTCATAGCGGCTTGTGTATTTGGCCTTGAAAGGCTGCAGAGTATTGTGTGTTGCCTCTCCCTGTCTCTCCAGCGGGTCGTCGTTCGCCAGCTGTGACTTGGTAGCGCTCAGGGCAAAGGTTTGAGTGTCACCGTTACTGGCAAAAGCCAATAAGGGCGACAGTATCAGGGTGCAGGCCAGGTATCTTATACGTCTCACAGATCATCCTCGCTGTGATGGTGATTTATGGCTGGGCTGTCAGTCTGAGTCCGGATAGCGGAAGAAGTTTACTATCGAGTGTTACGCCTTGGTCGGTCATGGCCAGTCGTCCCTGGGTGCACCACTTGACGATGATGGGATACAGGATGTGCTCCTGTATCTGCACCTTGTGTTGCAAGCTGGCAGCGGTTTCGTCAGTTTCTATGGTCACGACTGCCTGGGCAATCACCGGGCCACCATCCAGCTCTTCGGTGACAAAATGTACCGATACTCCATGCTCGCTATCACCGGCATCGATGGCGCGTTGATGGGTGTTTAATCCCTGATACAAAGGCAACAGGGAGGGGTGGATATTGATCATGCGGCCGCGATAATGCCGTACAAAGTCCGATGTCAGGATACGCATAAAGCCAGCCAGTACAATCAGATCGGGGGCAAGGTCATCAATCGCCCGCATCAGATTGGCATCAAACTCTTCGCGACTGCTGAATTGCTGATGATCAACCAATATGGCCGGGATCTCCCGGTCGCGGGCGTGTTGCATGCCCGCTGCATCTGGACGATTAGATACGACACCTGCGACCATGGCATCAATATCGCCGCTTTGTACCGCATCAGCAATGGCCATCATGTTGCTACCCGTACCGGAAATCAGTATCACAATACGGGGGTGGTCAAGTGCTGAGTCTGTCATCATACGGTGCGGTTACCGATGAATTCGACGGCGGCTTCGTCGCTGGTTTTTTCAACGATTTCACCAATGATCCAGGCCTGTTCGCCTTCGGCGTTCAGCAGGGCAATAGCCTGATCAGCCTTGTGTTCCGGCAGAGCGATGATCATGCCCACACCACAATTGAAGGTGCGGAACATTTCTGCAGTTGCGACGTTGCCAGCCTGTTGCAGCCATTCGAACACAGCTGGCCAGCGCCAGCTGTTGGTGTTGATAACGGCCTTGCAATTATCGGGCAGAACGCGCGGAATATTCTCCTGAAAACCACCGCCAGTGATGTGCGACAGGGCATGCACTTCGGTGGCATTAATCAGCTGTAATGCGGATTTGACGTAAATACGGGTGGGGGCCATCAGCGCCTCCGCCAGCGGTACACCGTCGAGATCTTGCTGCAGGTCGGCATTGGCTACCTCCAGGATCTTGCGAACCAGAGAATAGCCATTGGAATGAGGGCCGCTGGATGCCAGTGCAATGAGGGAATCACCGGCCTGGACTCTGGAACCGTCGATGATGTCGGCTTTTTCAACGATACCAACACAAAAACCGGCCAGATCGTAGTCTTCGCCTTCATACATGCCTGGCATTTCAGCGGTTTCACCGCCAACCAGTGCGGCACCAGCCTGCTCACAGCCTGCGCCAATACCGCTGACAACGGCAGCGGCGACATCGACATTCAGATGACCAGTAGCGTAATAGTCGAGAAAAAACAAAGGCTCGGCACCAGAGACCACCAGGTCATTAACACACATGGCGACCAGGTCGATACCAATGGTGTCGTGCTTGCCCAGATCCATAGCCAGACGCAGCTTGGTGCCCACGCCATCGGTACCCGATACCAACACGGGTTGATGGTAACCTTGTGGCAGTTCGAACAGGGCGCCAAAACCGCCGAGGCCGGCCATTACTTCCGGGCGGCGAGTGCGTTTGGCAACGTCCTTGATGCGTTCTACCAGTGCGTTTCCGGCATTGATGTCAACACCAGCGTCTTTATAGCTTAGGGATTTTGATTCGGTCATTCGGATTCACAGGGTGGCTGCAAAGAAGCGGGGTATTCTAGCGATTTGTGGCCTTCACTTCACCTGCCGCGACAAAGAAATAGCGCCACATGGCCTGTTAATTTAGGTTGAATCACAGGGAAAGCCAGGTTTGTAGTGATGGCAGCGCCAAGATCACCATTCCTGATACTGAGTTCTCTTGGGTGCTTGCGCTGTGCGTGGCACAATAGCCGCCGCCTGACGTATTGGCCCGGTGGCTGTGTCGGTTAACGGTTTTAGTAGTTGATGGATGGGGTCAGGATAAGAACTTATGTTCGCGGTGGTGGTTGTACGCCGTAAACCAGGATGACAAAGGAATTTTCACGCGTGCGCTCAGTCTTTCTGCGATTGATGTATTGTCTGTTGTTTGCGGCTCCCGTTGTTTCGGCGGGTGTGGTAACTGACTTGTATCAGGCTTCAATAGAAGTATCTGATCGAACGCCAACGACGCGACAGGCGGCGGTGCCAGCAGCATTGCTGCAAGTGCTCACCAAGGTTTCAGGGCGGCCAACAGCAGAGCTGGGTGGTCTGGCGGGCAAGTCGGCAAGCCAGTATCTGGCAAGTTTTCGTTATATATCACGGCCAAATGACGGTGTATTGATTCTGCAGGCCATGTTTGCTGCCGGGCAGGTGAATGATTTACTGGCCCGTCATGGCTTGCCGGTCTGGGGCAGTAATCGCCCGGATGTCACCTTCTGGTTAGGTGTTTCCCGCAGTGGCAGTCGCGCTGTGATCGGTGCAGATGACGACGGTGTTGATCAGTATGAAGCGTTGCGCCAAACGTTTGTGCAGCATGGCATTCCGTCGGTCTGGCCGATGCTGGATCTTGAGGATCGACTGGCATTACCAGCCGAACGCCTGTTCGGTCTGTTTCGGGATGATATTCGTGCGGCCTCTGTGCGCTACGACACGGATGCCGTGGTGGCTGCCCGGATTATGCCATTTGCTGACGGCTGGCGTGCCGATGGTTATATCGAGTACCGCCATGACAGTCTGCCTCTGGATGTTCAGGGAACCTCCGAACAGGCTGTTGTGACCGCACTGGCAGAAGCGGTTGGCGGATATTTTTCTGGCCGCTATGGCGTGGTCACCTCGACCACGGGTATGTCATCGGAACAGCAAGCACTGACGATTCAGCACGTCACTCGTTATGATGACTATCAGTCGGTGCTGCGTCTGTTGGCCTCGGTTTCCGGGGTTGAGCATGTCGATGTACTGGCGGTGCGTGGTGACAGTCTGGATTTGGGACTGACGCTGAACGCCAGTTGGCCGCAAGTACTGACCAATATCCGTTTTGACGGGCGAATCGGTGACAGTGATCTACCAGATACGCTGCGTTGGAAGGGGCGTTAATGGTCACTCCGCATCCTCAGCTGACCTTGTCTGTTTATGTGCGGGATGATGCACGCATTGCCAATTTCTACGCTGGTCCGAATGAAGAAGTGATTCAGGCGGTACAGCGTCAGTGGACATTGTCTGGTGATCCATTTCTGTTCATCTGGGGTGATGCCGGTTGCGGCCTCAGCCACTTGTTGCAGGCGGCTTGCCATTACGCCGACGGCCTCGGTCACCACAGCGTATACCTGCCCTTAAAAGAACTGGTTAACTACAGTCCGGACGTATTGGAATCGCTGGAACAACTGCCGCTGGTGGTGCTGGACGATATCGATGCGGTGCTCGGTAATGACGACTGGGAGCTGGCGCTGTTTCATCTGTTTAATCGGGTGCGGGAAAATGACGGTCATTTACTGATTTCTGCCCGTTGCCCGCCACAGCAGCTGGCAGTGGCATTGCCGGATCTTGGCTCGCGTTTGTGCTGGGGGGTGGTGTATCACCTGGAATCGCTGCAGCCGGAAGAACGTGCTTTGGCGCTGGTGCTGCGGGCACGTCAGCGGGGTATTTTACTGGCAGAAGACGTTGCGCGTTTTATCATCTCGCGGGGGCCTGAGCCAATGGAAGGGTTGGCGGAGATACTGGATCACCTTGATCACGCCTCACTGACCCATCAGCGCAAGCTGACCATCCCCTTTGTTAAAGAAGAGATGGACTGGTAATCCTGTATCGGTAATGCAGGATTACCCCGGATTTATCCAGCTCCCACGCTCTTGCGTGATTGCCCTGCGGTGTCGGCATGCGTTCCCGCGCCATGCGCGGGAACGAGAAAATCTGGAAAGAAGGATGCAGGGCTGGATCAGCTGCTCAGCGCCTTATCCAGACGTGCAATAGCATCTTTCAAGGTTTCCAGGCTGGTTGCGAACGACAGACGCATAAAACCCGGAGAACCAAACGCTGAACCAGGAACCATGGCAACACCCGCCTCGATCAGCATTTTTTCTGCGAACTCGATGTCATCGCTGATACCCATGGTCGCCATCGCTTCCAGGAAGCTCGGGAAAGCGTAAAACGCGCCGTCCCCTTCGATGCATTCAACCCCTGGCAGTGCGTTAAGCGCAGCAACCAGATAATCATGGCGCTCCCTGAAGGCGGCAACCATGGGTTTGACACACTCATTGCCGCCATTCAAGGCGGCTTCGGCGGCGACCTGGGAAATGGATGTCGGATTGGATGTACTTTGTGACTGGATCTTTTTCATCGCACCAATCAGCTTGGCCGGGCCTGCGGCATAACCGATACGCCAGCCGGTCATACTGAAGGCCTTGGAGACACCATTTAATACGATGGTGCGCTCATACAGTTCAGGGCAGGCATTAACAATATTGTGGAAGCCAAAATCGGCCCACAGGATCAGCTCGTACATATCGTCGGTGGCGATCAGCACGTCAGGGTACTTGTTTAATACGGCGCCAAGCGCTTTCAGCTCATCCAGGCTGTATGCCTTGCCGGAAGGGTTGGATGGGCTGTTCAAGACCACCAGGCGTGTTTTGGGTGTAATGGCAGCATCCAGTTGTTCAGCCGTCATTTTGAATTGGTTGTCCATGGTTGTTTCAACGATCACCGGAGTGCCTTCCGCGATCTTGACCATATCGGGGTAAGACACCCAGTAAGGTGCCGGAATAACCACTTCGTCACCCGGATTCAGCAAGGCCAGGCTCAGATTGAAAAAGCTCTGCTTGCCGCCACAAGACACCAGAATCTGGTTTGCCTCATACTCCAGGTTGTTGTCATTTTTAAACTTGCTGATAATGGCCTGCTTGAGACTGGGCGTTCCATCCACGGCGGTGTATTTGGTGAAGCCAGCGTTGATGGCATTGATGGCCGCTTTCTTGATGTGCTCAGGAGTGTCGAAATCCGGTTCGCCGGCACCAAGGCCGATAATGTCCTTACCTTCCGCACGCAAAACCGCAGCACGATTGGTGACTGCCAGCGTAGGAGAGGGCTTGATCTGTTGAACGCGATCAGACAGTTGCAGATCCAAAATGTGTATCCTCAAAACAGGCGTTATATAAAAGTGATAACCGGAACAGTGTTGCAAAATAATGAATTGCCCGGAATTAACGTCAAACCGCGAAATGTTACTAAATCTACCGACATACTGGAATCCCTATGAGCAAGACGTTTGAGCTCAAATCCAAATATTCACCTGCCGGGGATCAACCCGAAGCGATTCGGCAACTGGTTGCCGGTGTCGACGCCGGATTGCTCAAGCAAACGTTGCTCGGCGTGACGGGTTCCGGCAAGACCTACACCATGGCCAATGTGATTGCCCAATGTCAGCGCCCCGCCATTATTATGGCCCACAACAAGACCCTGGCGGCGCAACTGTATGGCGAATTCAAAGATTTTTTCCCCGACAACGCGGTGGAGTATTTCGTCTCATACTATGACTACTACCAGCCAGAAGCCTATGTGCCCTCATCGGATACTTTTATTGACAAGGACGCCTCGGTCAACGAACACATTGAGCAGATGCGGCTGTCGGCCACCAAGGCCTTGATGGAACGCCGCGACGCGATTATTGTTGCCACAGTGTCCGCAATTTACGGCCTTGGCGACCCGGATTCCTACCTCAAAATGATGTTACACCTGGTGCGTGGTGATCATATTGACCAGCGTACTATTCTGCGCCGTTTGGCCGAACTGCAATACACCCGCAACGATATGGACTTCCATCGCGGCACCTACCGAGTGCGCGGTGAAGTGATAGACGTCTTCCCGGCGGAAAGTGACGATGAAGCCGTGCGTATCGAGCTGTTTGATGACGAAGTAGAACAGCTCAGCACCTTCGACCCGCTGACCGGTGTGGTGCATAACCGTCTGGCGCGTGTCACCATCTACCCCAAAACCCACTATGTCACGCCACGGCAGCGCATCATTGATGCCATCGACGGAATCAAGGTTGAACTGGATGAACGGCTCGAATACTACCGCAACGAAAACCTGTTGGTAGAAGCCCAACGACTGGAGCAGCGTACTCGCTACGATATCGAAATGATGCAGGAGCTGGGTTATTGCTCCGGCATCGAAAACTACTCCCGTTACCTCTCGGGTCGGGAACAAGGTGCTCCGCCGCCAACGCTGTTTGACTACATCCCCAAAGATGCGCTGATATTTGTTGATGAAAGCCACGTCACCATTCCTCAAATCGGCGGTATGTATCGGGGTGACCGCTCGCGTAAGGAAACCCTGGTGCAGTTCGGTTTCCGGCTGCCATCGGCACTCGACAACCGGCCGATGCAATTCGAAGAATGGGAAGCCATTGTGCCGCAATGCATCTTTGTCTCCGCCACACCAGGCAACTACGAAAAAGAACACCAGGACGCCGTTGTCGAACAAGTGGTACGGCCCACCGGACTGGTTGACCCGATCATAGAAATACGGCCAGCCACCGGTCAGGTGGACGATGTATTGCATGAACTGCGTCTGCGAGTGGACAAGGGCGAACGGATACTGATAACCGTACTCACCAAACGCATGGCCGAAGACCTGACTGACTTCCTGTTTGAACAGGGTGTCCGCGTCCGCTATCTGCACTCCGACATCGACACCGTCGAACGGGTAGAAATCATCCGCGACCTGCGGCTGGGCGAATTTGACGTGCTGGTAGGTATCAACCTGCTGCGGGAAGGGCTGGATATACCGGAAGTATCGCTGGTGGCCATCTTTGACGCCGACAAGGAAGGCTTCCTGCGTTCCGAACGCTCGTTGATCCAGACCATCGGTCGGGCCGCACGTAACCTCAACGGCCGGGCGATACTCTACGCCGACCGGGTGACCGACTCCATGCGCAAAGCCATGGAAGAAACCGACCGCCGCCGGGAAAAACAAGTCGCATACAACGAAGAACACGGCATCACCCCCAAAGGCGTGTTCAAATCGGTTGAAGACATCCTCGAAGCGACGCCGGCACCGGGCAAAAAAAGCCGTCACAACAGCCGCAATCGCAAGGTAGCAGAAGACAAGGCAGGCTACGGACAAGACGACTGGAGCCGACTCTCTGCCACTCAACTGGTGAAAAAAGTCGCAGAAGTGGAAGACAGCATGTTCAAAGCCGCTCGTGACCTGGATTTTGAAACCGCCGCCAAACTTCGCGACCAGCTCCACGAAATGAAAGCGCAGATGATAGCCAACAGCTGACGCCCATTTACTGGCTAACTAGCAGGTGATAGAGGGTCAGTGGTTTTATCAGAATCATCAACCTTCTACGAAAAAGCACGATGAGGGGTTGCGTAGTGGAAAAACCAGAAGTAATATACGCGCCTCTTTAGGACTATAGCTCAGTTGGTTAGAGCGCTACCTTGACATGGTAGAGGTCCCCAGTTCGAATCTGGGTAGTCCTACCAAGAATTCTTAAGAAAGTCAGTCACTTAGCGGTGTCTGGCTTTTTTTTTGTGTCCGTTGGTTCTCAATAAATTCTCAATAAATTCTCAATATACAGTACTGAACAGTGATCCTTACCTCATTGTTTATTAACGAATTTCTTGTCCTTTCTATTCTCAATATACAGTGGTTTCAAGTACTAAATCTGCATCACACTCTGTCCAGTTAATGTGCTGTCCTGTGTAGTCGTCTGTCATTCGTTGGCTGGTGTGTCCCATAAGCAGATTCACATATTCTTTACTGAATCCCTGACGTAAGTATTCGGCCCCACCCAACCCCCGGATCTCGTGAAAGGTTGGCTTTTCTTCTGGTTTCATGTTGGCAAAGATCTCTAGAGAGTCCCTGACCCGCGCAAATTGCTTGCCCAGGTAATCACCGGAAATTTGTCCATGATGTTGACGGTATCGAGACTTACTCAGTCGTTCAGGCAGCCGATGAATTATGAAAGGGCAGTTTGTTGGCTTGATCTTGTGTGATCGATCAAGGACTTCAGTCAGGCTATCGCCAATCGTGATACGTAGATAAGCGCGTTCACCGTGTTTTTCTGTCTTGGATTGCACAACGTACAGCTGGCCATTTTTGATACTGGTGTACTGCAGATTAACTAGATCGCCACGGCGTTGCAGGGTGACTAAGGCTAGATCCATTGCCAGTTGGAGCCATGCAGGGGCTGCCGATCGTATGGCCCGGAACTGCCCCAATGACATTGGGCGGCGCTTTTTCCGGATAGTATCTGGAGCTACAGGAAGAGTTTCCTTGGCCGGGTTTTGAGTTGCCAAGCCCTTGGCAATGGCAAACGAAAACAACTTGATCAGGCTACCCCGGTGTTTGGTGTAGGCATCACCTTGCAGGCTGTCTAGCCAGTCGGAGCACTGACGTACGGTGATTTCACTGGCAACCAAGTGGCCTAGTTCTTTATTGATACGATTGAGCCGGTAGTTTTCTAACTTGAGAGTAGAGACAGCAAGGCCGGCTTGTTGCTGGCGTTCATCTTTATAGCGCTGAATGCAATCGCCCAGGCTTTCTGCCGAGTCTGAGAGCACGGTTTGCACTAGGTCGGTGTGTTCAACTAATAGCAGATTAAGCTTTTTAGCAGCGGCAATGGCTCTGGCCTTGTGTATACCCATCCCATGGTATTTACGGGTTATTGGGTGACGGTATCTGTAATAACCTTTAACATCTTGATAAAGGTTATCCGGCAAGTCGGCCCCCATTCTACTTCTGCCCAACTCAGCCCCTTAATACAGAATCAACCAATTCGTCACCGGTTGTCTGGAGTTCTTCTGTCACCATGATGAACCACAGACCACCGATTTTTTTAGCGGGAATATCTCCGTTTTTGGCCCAACGCTTCACTGTTTGTTCAGACGGTGGATTACTGGCAAAACGAGCAGACCGCCAATCACTAACACTCATTAGTTTAGGAATCATGCAGCTGCCTCCTGTTGAATACATGCTGCTACCCCACTTAGCCGGTGATCCCTCAGCTTTTCTTCTACAAAGTCATAGAGGACTGTGTGCAACACGTCGCTGTTTCCATACAAGTGCATACCGAAGTAGTCAGCCAGATCACTATCCAGCCCGCTATCCAAAAGCTTTTGGACGACATAATCAGGCTTCAGACCTTTTCGTGCACTCAGGCGCAAGACATTACCGAGCCACATGGCTACATTTCGCCGCCCAGGACCTTGGTCACTTTTTTTTACCGCTCGTTTGTAGTCAAAGCCATCTATGTCTGGCTCCTGTCCGGTGAGGAATCCGAACCGCACGTCCTCGCTTATTTTCTGCCAGATTGGATGAATGTAAGTACTTGAATGCTGAAGGCGATAGGCATTCAGGCAGTATTGAAACAACGGCTGAATATGCTTGATCAGATCAACAGGCTCTTTAATGCTCAGCTGTTTGCCCAAGCCATGAATTGAGCCGTTTTCGAACTCCCGAATGATTGAGTGGTGAATCCGGAATTCCAGCCGATGCACTGTATCGGCTTCATCCCCGTCCGATCCGTCGCCGTATTCCGGCGTCAGGAAGTCCTGAACACTTGGAGTCCGGAGCCATTGGGACTCATGGAACGAGAGCTTGTCGGACTTGAGCGCCTCCAACGTTTTGTTGTACAGGCACATTTGAAGGCTAGACGGATTGCCGAACATGAATGTTTCATTTTTGCCGTATGTCACCGCCATTTCAGACAGAGTTATGTTGCTAATGTCAGCAATTCCATGAGCCTTGTAAGCGCGACGGGAATGGCAAACAAGCTTACGGTCGAAATCATCAGGAAGATCAAGCCCTTTCATATCGACAGCCAGGTGAACAGCAACGCCATTCGCCTCAATAGTTTCACCGAACAGCTGGGCAATCTGCCGAAGACGCTTTGTCAGACGCTGGAGACCAAGACAGTCAATAATTTGAGGGGTTGCTTCTATTTTAAGATGGGAGCCACGCTTATCAGCTTCCTTGTAGAAGCTTTTCACCAGAACAACAAAGCCCAATTCAAGATTCTTGAAAATGTACTTGTAGCCCGACTTCTTACCGGACTGGCTTAACTTCCATTCAAAACCGCCCCATTCTATGACGTCACCTGACTTAATCGCATAGTGTCGCTCAATAGCCGGAATCAGGTCAGGCCGGAGATTGCAGACATACAGCTGGCGGATACTATCAACCCCTGACCAGAGGAAGCGCATTGCAGATAGATCATAGTGAAGCTGATCAGTCTGAAAAATATCCGTCCCTTGGTCATTGTTGGTAACCCTAAGCATGGTTTTGTTTTCATATCTGGCCATTGTAATCCCTCACATGATTGTCTTTGGTGTGAATTCATCAGCACCTGACGCGGCCATCTCTGGCCGTGTGGGTACTTCTGCCAGTTGTTCTGGCTGTCGTTCGTCTGTTTCTTTTTCAACGGGCTGGCCGGTAAAACGGCCAACCATTGCGCCCTCAAACAGGCAAATCCATTCGTTAACGTCGTTCAGGAAGGCGCAGTAATGACGAAGGGGAAGACGCAGTGTATTTGCGCCATTAGTGATAAGTGCAACAGAACGAGATCCCGATATAACACCCGATAGCCGCCACGCTTTAGAGCGCTGATATTCGTAAAGTGACACGCCTCTGAAATCAGGATTGGTTACCGCAAAGAAGTCATTCAAATTTTCGGGATAAAAGCGGGAATCTGGCCGAGCCTTTGGGTCTGAATTCAGATCAGCAGCACTCGGAGACTCAAACGGATCAGCAGGGCGAGAATCAGAAAACTGACCAGGAACAGCAGCAGGCGCAACAGAATGTACCCCAGCTGCCTCAGGAGGTACCAGAAAACGATCAGCAACTTTTGTAGCAGAATAGAAGAAGTAGATGAGAGCAAGAAGAGCGATTGCGCCAAAAATTCTAAGCTTTGGATCAGCAAATATACTTTTATTTTCGTTAGACCCTTTAGCTGTTCCTGTAGCAGTTGATTGGTAACAACTGAAGACTCTGGCATCTGCACTGTAGAGGGCTGGCGTTCCGATATAGTGACTAACGGATTTTCCGCTTGATTCAGCATCATGTTTGAATTCCCGCCATTTGTTTTTGTACCAGGGCAACACACCAGCCATGTCCCTATGCCGAAATGCGTATTCAACGACTGATCTAACTTCCTTATGGATTTTGGCCACGTTCGTGGTTGAAATATAAATATCCCAATTCATATGACGGTGCTGATCGAATGCATTTTCGACATTAGCAGGTCGCTGTATACCAGTACCGAATGTTTCCCGCTGATCATCTGGCGTGTCGAATTCAGCCAGGGAGCGGAGCCGCGTAGGATATACGCGCTGACCTTCATCCATAACGATCAGGGCACCGACCGGTGCCCACTGGAAGAAACGAGCCATATGCTGAAACCCTTCTTCTGAATCATGTTTGACACAAATCAGCTTGGCTTCTGGCGGAACGTCAATGCCCATTGCCGAGGCAATGCGATCAACGCTGTTCAGTCCGCGTATATTGTGGCATACCGTACGACCCTGTTCCAGCGCAGGGATAATCACCCGCTGAATCAGTGCAAATGTTTTATATGAACCAGGTGGCCCATGATGAATAACCGCTGTCATTAGATTAGATCCAATACAAAACGAGTTAGATGCGCAGACAGCAACATGGTGATTGCTTCTGTTATTTTTAAATAACTGATAAATGACGCTATTTTAGAATCAATACCTGCCAATAATTCGTTAATCGTACCGCTAATATCCAAGTAAGTGACTAATGCTTCTGCCGCTTCAGCTGCCAATTCAATCGCGGCCATTTTTAACTCCAACTGAAACAGTGCGACCGCAGAAACGTAATACTTAAGGAAATCGCCAATAACCTCATATATTCCATGATCAACAAAGCCAAGAATGCTTTTGAAAAAATCAATAACGCTTGTACCAGAGCTGGAATCATTCGTGCCAGTGTCACCTGTATTTGAATCTGTAGAATCACTGTCACCAGTATCCGTTGAATCTGTAGATCCCGTATCTGTCGTTTCGGTGTCGGTTGTGTCTGTATTGGTCGTGTCATCCGAATACGCTGAAAACGGCAATGACAGACAGAAAATAAGGAATATGAATCTAATCATTTTCGACCACCCCCTAATATAATAAGCGCTGATGAAACCGATGCCATAAACAAAATCAATGCTGGCAAGTATTCAAAAACAGGTTGGAATCTGGCTGTACCAAAATCAACCGGTACGCCAAATACATCTTGAGAATCATTAAAAAAAGGATTACCACCAGGTGAAGTGACTGTGAGCTTATCTTTTATATTGGCAATCGCTTCTTGCAATTTTGCCTTATATCGCTCCTTTGCAGCCGCATATTCAGCAGCCGAACTATTTGCATAGCCTTGCAAATCAAACTTATCCGGTGAATAACTGAATTCCAGACATTCCAAATAATCCGAATCTTGAGGATCACAATCACCGTCAGAATCTGAATCACCCGTTCCTGTACCTGAATCGCCCGAACCTGTGCCGTCACCCTCATCCCCACTACCTGTACTGTTACCGTCACCATCCCCTGTGCCAGTGCCATCATCCGAACCATTGTCAGTCCCGATCGGCGTTGTTCCAGTGCCCGTGTCTGTAGATCCGCCTGTATCGGTATCTGTACCAGTCGAACCCGTACCGGTGCCGGTATCCCCAGTTCCTGTACCGGTATCACCCGTATCAGTATCACCTGTGCCGGTATCACCCGTATCAGTATCACCTGTGCCAGTATCG
>TARA_R110000868_G_scaffold104578_7_pt1 | contig 45734 bp, 41 predicted proteins | sample TARA_R110000868 | Tara Oceans TARA_R110000868 (sample SAMEA4397489) | marine metagenome | biome: Polar Biome; feature: [SRF] surface water layer (ENVO:00010504); material: water (ENVO:00002006), including particulate matter (ENVO:01000060) such as... | depth 5 m | reverse complement strand
GCAGATGCTCGCCGCGATAAGCGCCCGCCGGCTTCAGTCGTCGGGCGATGGTTTCGCGCAGTCGGCCGGCGTCGAACTCTTTCGGATCGGCCAGGGCGAACGGCCCCAGCGGCAGGGTGATGCCGGGGGCGACGTCGCCTGCGGTGATCCGGGCCAGTTCCAGGCTGGCCCCGCCCATGTCGGCGGTAATGCCATCGGCATCGGGAATGCCGGCGAGGACTCCAAGGGCCGAGAAATGTGCCTCCTCCGTCCCGGTCAGCACCCGGACCTGCAGGCCGGTTTCGCCGGCGACGCGACCGCAGAAGTCAGGCCCGTCGGCGGCCTCGCGCACGGCCGCGGTGGCGGCGATAAATGTGCGGGCGGGACGAACCCCCTCGATGACGGCCGCAAACCGCTTCAGCGCCGCCAGCGCTGCGGTAACCCCGTCCTCGGAAAGTCGGCCGGTCGTCGCCAGATCGCGGCCGAGGCCGGCCAGCACCTTCTCGTTGAACACGGTCCAGATGGCCCGGCCCTCCAGGCGGTACAGGACCAGTCGAACCGAGTTCGACCCGATGTCGATAACGGCGATATCGCGCGGCGCGGTCGCCGGCTCCTCGAAGCCGGTCATTTGCGACGATCGTCGAAATACAGCTCGCGCGGCCGGTTCTTCACCTTGCGGCCGCGTCCGGACAGGCTGGGGTTGGTCATGAAGTATTTGTGGGCCGAGAACGGGCGCTCCGGATCGACTGGCTGCACCCGGTGGTAATCGCCGCCGGAGTCGAGCACCCAGCTCTGGGTGTCATCCTTCAGATTGGCGACCATGATCTGGTCCAGCACCTGGTCGTGGACGGTAGCGTTGCGCACCGGGGTCATCAGCTCGACGCGGCGGTCGAGGTTGCGGTTCATCCAGTCGGCCGAGGAGATATAGACCCGCGCCTTGTCGTGCGGGAGGTCATGGCCATTGGCGAAGGCGACGATGCGGCTGTGCTCGAGGAAGCGGCCGACGATCGACTTGACCCGGATATTCTCGGACAGACCGACCACGCCCGGTCTCAGGCAGCAGATGCCGCGGATCACCAGTTCGATGCGCACGCCGGCCTGGCTGGCGCGGTACAGGGCGTCGATGATCTCGGGATCGACGAGGGAGTTCATCTTGGCCCATATGGCCGCCGGCTTGCCCCTGGCCGCCGCCGACATCTCCTTGCCGATCATCTCGACGAGCTTGGCCTTCATGTTCAGCGGCGAGACGATCAGGGCTTCCAGTTCGTCGGGCTGGGCATAGCCGGTGATGTAGTTGAACACCCGGGTGGCGTCCCGGCCCAGCACGGGGTCGCAGGAGAACAGGCTCAGGTCCGTGTAGATCCGGGCCGTGACCGGATGGTAGTTGCCGGTGCCGAAATGGCAGTAGGTCTTCAGGCCGTCGCCTTCGCGCCGAACGACGATGCTGAGCTTGGCGTGGGTCTTGTACTCGACGAAGCCGAAGACGACGTGGACGCCCGCCCGCTCCATGGCGCGGGCCCAGCGCAGATTGGCCTCCTCGTCGAAGCGGGCCTTGATCTCGACCAGGGCGGTGACGTTCTTGCCGTTCTCGGCCGCCTCGATCAGGGCGGCGACGATCGGGCTGTCCTTGGAGGTGCGGTACAGCGTCTGCTTGATGGCGATGACATTGGGGTCGCGCGCCGCCTGGCGCAGGAACTGGACCACGACGTCGAAACTCTCGAACGGGTGGTGGATCAGCATATCCTTCTCGCGCACGGCCGCGAAGATGTCGCCGCCGTTGTCGCGAACCCGTTCCGGGTAGCGCGGCTCGTAGCCCGGGAATTTCAGGTCCGGATGGCCGGCCGGGATCAGGTCCGAGACCTGCGACAGGCCCAACATGCCGGCGACCAGCACGATGTCGCGCGGCGCGGCGTTCAACTCGTCCGTGATGAAGGTGCGCAGATCGGCGGGCATGCCGGCCTCGATCTTGATTCGGACCACCGAGCCGAGGCGGCGCTGTTTCAACGCCTCCTCGAACTCCATGACCAGGTCCTCGGCCTCCTCCTCGATCTCGATGTCCGAGTCCCGGATCAGGCGAAACACGCCGCGCTCGAGGATTTCGCAGCCGGGGAACAGATGATCGATAAAGATCATCAGCAGGCTTTCGAGAGTCACAAAGCGGCGCTTGCCCGGCTTTGAGCGCCCATCGGTGGCCAGGGGCCAGAAACGCTTCACCTGGGTCGGCACGGGCACCAGGGCGTAGAGGGTCCGGTTGTCCCGCCGCCGTCGCAGCTTCAGCGCCAGCGAGAAGCCCAGATTGGGCAGGAAGGGGAAGGGGTGCGCCGGGTCGATCGCCATCGGCGTCAGGACGGCGAACAGGCGGTTGAGGAATTCCGGCTCCAGCCGTTCCCGTTCGGTCTTGGTGATGCGGTCGGCGTCGACGACCTCGATGCCCGCGACCGTCAGTTCCTTGCGCAGCTTGCGCCAGCGCCGCTGCTGTTCATCCATCAGGGTGCCGGCGGCGATATTGACCCGTTCCAGCGTTTCGGCCGGCGTCAGGCCGTCAGCCGAGACCACCCGGACCCGCTCACGCACCTGCCCCTTCAACCCGGCGACGCGGGTCATGAAGAATTCGTCCAGGTTATTGGCCGAGATCGACAGGAATCGCAGCCGCTCCAGCAGCGGATGGGCGGGATTGGCCGCTTCCTCCAGGACCCGGGCGTTGAATTTCAGCCAGGAAATCTCGCGATTGAAGAACCGCTCCTGCGAGACCATCAGGCTTTCGGACAGGTCCATCTGCGGGGCCCGGGACGACGGGACCTCCTCGCCGCTGGTCGTATCCGTGATGGCCGCGATATCAGTCATGGTCCGGTTCTGACGCGGGGGTGCGGCGGCTGCAAGGGTTCAGCGTCCAGCAGGGCGGATGCGGGTCCGCAATTCGGTCGATCCGCACCGAGGGGTCCTGCGCAAATCAGTCGAACAGTTCGCCGGTCGAGTCGTCGGACTCCAGCACCTGACGGGCCAGGGCCCGGGTCACCGGGCGGTGTTCGGCGTCCAGTCTGTCGACGACCGACTCCACGGCCGCCGCCGACCGGTCGATACGCCGCACCAGATAATCGATCAATTCGTCGCCCGGGGTGATGCTGCGGGCGGCGAAACGGGCCCTGAGGATGGCGGCCAGGACGGTGTCGTCAGGTTCCTGCAGGCTGATGGCCCGCACAACGTCCAGTCGCGAACGCAGGTCGGGCAGGGCGGTGTCCCAGGCGCGTGGGGCCGGTCGCGCAGCCAGAAGCAGGGCCCCGCCGCCGGACTGGGCCAGGTTGATCAGATGAAACAGGGTCTCGTCGTCGGCGTCCTGGGCCCGGTCCAGCAGGACCGGACGGCCCTCGAGCTCCAGCGGGTCGGCCAGACCGGCCTCGGCCCCGTGCAGGGCGATGGCTCCGACCCGTTCGGCCCAGATCGCGGCCAGATGACTCTTCCCGGATCCGGCCGGACCATGGAGCGCAAGCACCTGCTCCCCGCCATCGGGCCAGTGCGCCAGAACCGTCATGGCCTCGACATTGCTGGGAGAACACACGAATTCGGCCGCCCCCGCCGGGACGTCCCGCTGCAGGGGGAGTTTCAACTGACCGCGGCGAACCGGAACATGCATCGCTTCCCCATAGCAGATCGGTCCTGCGGCGCGTACGCGTTCGGCGCACCGACCGTGGACAAAGCGCGTCGACTGTGGACGGCGGATAAGCCGGCCTCCGCCTTGACTTTCGGGGGCGATAATGCGCCCTTCCGGCCCTCTAAATTTCCGCTGTTTCACAGCCGTTTTCCAAGACGAACGCCCCCATGCACGCCTACCGTTCACACACCTGCGGCGCCTTGCGCGCTTCCGACGCCGGCTCGGCCGTCCGCCTGTCCGGCTGGATCCATCGCAAGCGCGACCACGGCGGTCTGTTGTTCATCGACCTGCGTGATCATTACGGCCTGACCCAGCTGGTGCTGCATCCGGAAACGCCCGGCTTCGCCGCCGTCGAACGGCTTCGGGCCGAGAGCGTTATCAAGATCGACGGCGAGGTCGTGGCCCGTTCGGCCGAGACGAGGAACGCCAACCTGCCGACCGGTGACATCGAGATTCAGGTCAAGGCCATCGAGGTGCTGTCCGAGGCCGCCGAGTTGCCGCTGCCCGTCTTCGGCGAGCCGGACTACCCGGAGGAGCTGCGCCTCAAGCACCGCTATCTCGATCTGCGCCGCGAGACCCTGCACCGGAACATCGTCCTGCGTTCGCGGGTCATTTCCTCGATCCGCCAGCGGATGGTCGGCCAGGGCTTCCTGGAATACCAGACGCCGATCCTGACGGCGTCGTCGCCGGAAGGCGCGCGCGACTTCCTGGTGCCGTCGCGCCTGCATCCCGGGAAATTCTACGCCCTGCCGCAGGCCCCGCAGCAGTTCAAACAGCTGCTGATGGTCTCGGGCTTCGACCGCTATTTCCAGATCGCCCCGTGCTTCCGTGACGAGGACCTGCGCGCCGACCGTTCGCTGGAATTCTATCAGCTCGACGTCGAGATGAGCTTCGTCACGCAAGAGGATGTCTTCGCGGCGATTGAGCCGGTCATGCATGGCGTGTTCGAGGAGTTCGCCGACGGCAAGACCGTCGATGCCTATCCGTTTGTTCGCATCCCCTATCGCGAGAGCATCGCCAAATACGGCACCGACAAGCCGGACCTGCGCAACCCGATCGAGATGCAGGACGTGTCCGCGCATTTCCGCGACGGCGGTTTCGGCCTGTTCAACAAGATCCTCGCCGCAGATCCCAAGAACGCCATCTGGGCCATTCCGGCACCGACCGGCGGCAGCCGCGCCTTCTGCGACCGCATGAACTCCTGGGCCCAGGGCGAAGGCCAGCCCGGCCTCGGCTACGTTTTCTGGCGCGCCGCCGATGACCAGAACCCCGAGGGCCCCGGTGGCCCGATCGCCAAGAACCTCGGTGACGAGAAGACCGCCGCCATCGCCGCCCAGCTGGGCCTCAAGACCGGCGATGCCGCCTTCTTCGTCGCCGGCGACCCGGCCGTGTTCCATAAATTCGCCGGATCGGCGCGCACCAAGCTGGGCCAGGACCTGAACCTGATCCCGGAGGACGCGTTCAAATTCTGCTGGATCGTCGACTTCCCGATGTTCGAATGGTCGGACGAGGAGAAGAAGGTCGATTTCTCGCACAACCCCTTCTCGATGCCGCAGGGCGAGATGGCGGCGCTTGAGGGCAAGGACCCGCTCGACATCCTCGCCTACCAGTATGACATCGTCTGCAACGGCTATGAGCTGTGCTCGGGCGCGATCCGGAACCACAAGGCCGAGATCATGCTCAAGGCCTTCGAGATCGCCGGCTATGACGCCTCGGTGGTCGAGAAGCAGTTCGGCGGCATGCTCAATGCCTTCCGCTATGGCGCTCCGCCGCACGGCGGTCTGGCCCCCGGCATCGACCGCATCGTCATGCTGCTGGCCAACCAGACGGCCATCCGCGAGGTCATCGCCTTCCCGCTGAACCAGCAGGGGCAGGATCTGATGATGAATGCGCCGTCGGATGCCGAGGCGCGGCAGTACAAGGAACTGCACCTCCGCCCGAGTCTGCCGCTCAAGGGCTGAGCCGCCCGTCAGTCGTTGCTGACCGTCGCGAAATTGCGGCGTGGGGGCACGGGGGGCGAAGGGGGTACGGGCGGCGCGGAGTAGCGCATGATGGAAACCCCGCGACAGGCTCTCACCGACAGGCCCGCGGGCAGGCGGGTCTCGGAATCGCCGCAGGCGCGGCTGACCTGACTCTGGGTCAGGCCGCGGGCATCGGACAGATCCGTGCCCCGGATATCCGTCCGGTTCAGCGATGCATTGGAAAAGTCGGCGTTGGCGAACCGCCCGTTCAGAAGCCGGGCACCATCCAGCGACGCGTTCCGGAATGAGGCAGAGCGGAAGTCGCCACGGGACAGGTTCGACGCATCGATCTCCGCGTCACTGAAGTTCGCCGATCGCGCGTCGACATTGGCCAGGGTTGCGCCCCTTACTTCGGCACCGCTGAAATTGGCGCGGATCAGGACGGCCCCGTTCATGTTGGCTCCGGAAAGATCCGAACCGGACAGATTGGCCCTGTTCAGGCGGGTCCGCACCAGAGTGGCCCCCGTGGCCTCGATTCCCATCAGGCTGGCGTCGGTGAAATTGGCCCCGGTGAAATTCGCGCCCAGGATCCCGGCCCCGATGAGGTCGGCCCGGCTAAAGTCGCTGCCGCTGAAGTTGGAGCCGACCATCTCGGCTCCGCGCAGATTGGTGCCGACCAGGGTCGCGTCGACGAAGGTGGCCCCGGTGAAGGTCGCGCCCGACAGGTTCCGTCCGGACAGTTCGCAGCCGTTGCAGGATCCGCCCAGCGAAACCATCCGGGCGATATCCCGGTCCTGGAACGAAAACTGGACTTCCGCGGCGGCCGGCGTGGCCAGCGTCATCGCGCCAAACGCCGCACCCGCGATGAGGCCGGCGGTCGAGAGGCGACAGATACGGGTCAGGTTGAACTGGATCACCCTGTTTCAATGCCTTCAAAGCCGAAATGACCCTACTTAAATCGCCGTAACGAAGGCGGCCGTCAGCAGGCGGGAATGCGAAGTCCCGGGGGCAGGCGGGTCGAGGAATCGCCACAGGCCCGGTTCAGCTGACTCTGGGTCAAACCGGTCGCGCGCGTCAGTTGCGCGCCCGAGAAGTTGGTGCCGTTCAGGGTTGCGCGGGAAAAGTTGGATCCTTGCAGATAGGTTCCGACAAAGCTGGCGTTCGTCAGATTGGCGCCGGAAAAATTGCTGCTTGAGAACACCGCGCCAAAGGCATCGACGTCGCGCATGTCAGCGTTGCTGAACCGGGTCCGGTTCATCACAGCCAGGCTCAGGTCCGCCTGGCGGAGCCGGGCACCCGACAGGTTGAGACCCCGCGCCTCCAGGCCGCCGAAACTGCCCTGGAACAGATTGCATCCCGGGCAGCCGGCACCGCCGCGAACGCGCGCGATCTGACTGGCGTTCTGGGCGAACGCAGGCGCTGCGGTGGCCACGAGGGTCACGGCGATGAGGGCAGTCAGGATGCGTTTCATGGCGGGCGGCTCTCCGGTCTCTGGCGTCGGGCAATGCAAGACGCGGACCAGTATAGCGCTGAGACCCTTACCTATCCCTGCATGGACGGAGCCACGCCGCAGGTATCGCAGATCCATCCGCCGCCGCGCTGCTGCAGCGTGAAATCGCCACAGGCCGGGCAGGTAACGGCTTCGGTCGGCGTGCTTGCGGGCGGTGGCGTCGAATCGCGCTTCTGGCCGAACGGCAGGACCACGAGATTGTCGGGGGTGGTACCGCGAGCGAAGCCCTTGGAAATGAAGCGGGCAGCAGGCACCGCCTCGATGTCATGCCCCTTGCCCGATCCCAGACCGTCGGCATTGAGCTGGTCAGCACCGGCATTGGCCAGTTCGTGACGGTCCAGATAGGACACGCCCAGTTCCCGGAAGATGTAGTCCAGGATCGAGGTCGCCGACTCGATGGAATCGTTGCCGGTGACCCGGCCGGCGGGTTCGAAACGGGTGAAGACGAAGGCATCGACGAACTCATCCAGCGGCACCCCGTATTGCAGGCCGATCGAGATGGCGATGGCGAAATTGTTCATCACGCTGCGGAAGGCGGCCCCTTCCTTGTGCATGTCGATGAATATCTCGCCCAGCTCCCCGTCGTCATATTCGCCAGTGTGAATATAGACCTTGTGACCCCCGACGGCGGCTTTCTGGATGTAGCCCTTGCGGCGGTCGGGCAATTTGCGTCGGGTCCGGTCGCGCTCGACGACCTTTTCGACCACCCGTTCCACGGTCCGGGCTTCGGGTTCGGCGCGGCGCGCAGTCGCCGGTTCGCCTTCTGCCAGGGTCAGCAACGGACCCGCCGGGGGGGCGGCCCGACGCAGGTAAACGGCGCGTCGACCTGACTGCGCCGCCTCGCCCAGCCGGGCCAGGGCGTCGGCCGGAGTCGCGCGCCAGTCGAGGATGAGCGGCGCGACGTCGGGGGCTTCGCTGAACGGGTCCAGCGCGGCCCGCAGATCGGTCTCGAAGGCTTGGGGGTCGTCCAGGATCACCTGCAGGGTCTCCGGGGCGTCGGGCCAGGCTTTCAGCGATCCGTGTCCGAACACCCAGGCGCGCGCCGCGCCGACAGCCTCGGCGGCCAGACCGAGGTGGGACAGCAGGTCGACGGGCGCGGGTCCCGAGACGCCCAGCACGTCCCTGAGGAAGCCGGAGTCCAGGATCGGGGCCCCGAAGACCTGGGCAAAGTCGGTGGCATCGTCCAGGGCGCGCTCCAGCGCCTCAAGTTCGACGTCGGTAAAGCCCAGGCTTCGCAGGGTCGTATGGTCGAGGCCGGGCGCGCCGGCCAGGGTGCGGTGGCCGAACAGGTACCGCTCGGCTGAGTCCACGTCGCCGCCGGACCGGGTGATGGCTTTCGCGAGGGAGGGGCGCAGGCGACGGACGATCTGGCCGTCGCCGGTCTGGTAGTGATCGATCGCCGAAAACGGGCTCGCACCCAGGCGCAGAGCGGTCTCGGTATCATCGACGAACAGGGACAGGGCCGCGTGTCGACGCAGCGTGCTGTCTCCAGGGGGCTCGTTGCCCGCCCCCTCAGGGGGGCGGGACCGACCCATGTCGATCGAGGCCGCGGTCATGGCCCGGGCGATCCGCTCTCCGATCCGGGCGGCTTCGGCATCGCCCGGCAGACCGCCCACGGACCCGGCGACGGTCAGATCCGCCAGCCCTGACAGGCCCAGGGCGATGGCCGTACCGGCCCCGGCCAGGTCCAGGGCGACGGTCCAGAGCCGGGTGAGGGCGTCCAGGTTGTCGTCGCTGCAGCCGCCGGGCAGGGCGGCGATCGCCGGCAGGTGAAACAGGGCCCGGCCGCCCCGACCGGTCTGGCCCAGCCGGACCGCCTCGTCGGTCGCGAAGGTCAGGATCAGGTCGCCGTCCAGGGCGGCATCCGCAGCACTCACGGCCTCGACGGCCCCCGCCGCGATGCGATCGCGAGCGGCGCAGGCCACCAGCGGGGCGCGCGCCGGTGCGGGTCGGGTCAGGATGTCGAACCGTTCGCCGGCAATGGCACGCAGGATGTCGGCGTCACCCGCGCCGGCCCGCCGCGCGGCCAGGGCGACGCGGCCCAGGGCCGGGTTGCGCGCGGGATCGGCGCAGTCCTCACGCGGGCCTTCGCAACGGAGCACCGCATCGGCGACCGCATTGAGGGCGACCGAGGCGGTCTCGACGGCCGCCGGGGCCAGCCGGTCACAGCGGCGGACCGCCACGGCATCCGCCAGATAGCGGCGGGCGTCGGGATCGGAAAGATCCAGCGGCTCGCCCGGCGGGTTCTGGTCAGTGAGGGTCGGGGCGGCGAGTCCCAGGCGGATGGAAGCGCACAATTCGCCGGCAAAGGCCTCGGCCATGGACCGGGTGAACAGGCCCAGTTTCAGGCCGCGCGCCGCGATCCGGGCGGCCCAGGCGTCGATCGCGCCATCGAGCCAGTCGTCCGGGCTGAAAGGGGCCTCGGGCTGGGCGTCGGCCCAGTCCATCCAGGCCTCGATACGCCCGTCCGTCCAGTCTGTCGGTGCCAGCACCGAATCAATGCGGTTCGCGCGCTCGATTTCTCGGGTGGTGACGGTGGCAGTCGTCGCCAGGGCGGCGAAGCGGGCCATGAAGCGCATGCGGCGATCCCGGGTGGCGTAGCCCTGATCCTAGAAGATGTTCCGCGCGCCCCGCAATACATCTAGCGTGGGTGTGCCGGGTTACCCCCAACATATTGATCTGACGCGGTCGCGGCTTGTGCTGGACGGACGGCCCGCCGGTTTCTATGATCGCGCCAGCGTCGCCGGACCTCCCCGCGCGTCGAAAGATACGGGTGCGTGGACGTGCTGAGCAGGATTTTCGGTTGGTGGAACGGGGCGACGATCGGGACCCTGTTCACCGTGGCCAAGCGCGGCGTGCTGGTCGGTGCCGACGAACACGGCAACCGCTACTACCAGTCGCGCGACAATGTCAGCTATGACGGGCGCAAGCGCCGCTGGGTCATCTATGACGGCTATGCCGAGGCCACCAAGGTCTCGCCCGACTGGCACGGCTGGCTGCATTACACCTTCGAGGAGCCGCCGACTGTCGAGCCGCTGCCGCGCCGCGCCTGGGAACGGGACCATATCCCCAACCTGACCGGAACGCCGATGGCCTGGCTGCCGCAAGGGTCGCTGGCCGCTGAAGGTCAGCGCCCGGCGGCCACCGGTGACTATGAGTCGTGGAAACCGGAATGATCCATCGCGGGGTAATTCTGGCGAGCGTGGCGATCCTGACCCTGGTGGGGTCAGGAGCCGTCGACGCGGGCGCGCGTCTGGATGTGCCCCAGGATGCCACGCCGGCCCCGGATACCGTCGCCGATCTGTTGCGCCAGACTCCGTCGCGACCGGCGAACCCGGCCCCCGTCGAATCCGCCCCTGCCGGCACACCGGCCCCGGCCGTGCCGGTGGCGGTTACGCCGCCGCCCGTGGCTGTCGCGGCCCGGGTCGAGGAAAAGGCCGCGCCGGTCGTCGAGCCGGAACCTGAAGTGGTGGTCTCCGAAAGTGCGACCAAGACCGACGAGCCCCTGGTCCCCGCCCGTCGTCAGCGCCGCCCCGTTGCCGTGCTCCAGGCGATCGACAAGGTAACCGCCGAAACCATGCGGTTCGAGGTCGAGGTCGGTGGACAGCCGGTCCGCTTCAACAACACCCTGATCTTCAAGGTCCGTGCCTGCGAAATGTCGGCACCGGATGAACTGACCGACGATGCCATCGCCTATGTCGAAGTCAGCCTGCAGCCGCGCGGCACGCTGCCGGGTACCGAGCCGCGCCAGATTTTCCGCGGCTGGATGTTTGCCTCGTCACCCGCCGTCAACGGTCTTCAGCACCCGGTGTTCGATGCCTGGGTGGTGTCCTGCAAGGCATAGGACACGGTGTCCGAGCCCCGGAGCGGTTGCGTCAGGGCCGCGGTGTCGGGTCGGACCTTCAGGGCGGGTTTCAGCATTTTCAGATAGGCGGTCTGGGGGGTTTCCAGCGCGCCGAACTGGGCCAGGTGCCCGGTCAGGAACTGCGTGTCCAGCAGCGTCCAGCCGCCCTGTTTCAGGCGCGCGACCAGATGAACCAGCGCCACTTTTGAGGCGTCGCGTTCGCGGCTGAACATACTCTCGCCGAAGAAGGCCCCGCCGAGGGTCACGCCGTACAGGCCGCCGACCAGCCGCTCGTCCTGCCAGCATTCGATACTGTGGGCATGGCCGATGGCGAACAGCTCCAGGTAAAGTCGCCGGATCGGCCCGTTGATCCAGGTGTCCTCGCGTCCGGAACCGGCCGCGGCGCAGGCGTCCAGCACATCGGCGAAAGCCGTGTTGACCCGGACGTCGAAGAACTCACCGCGAACGGTGCGGCGCAGCCGTGTCGGAATGTGGAAGCGGTGAAGCGGAATAACGCCGCGCTGATCGGGCTCGATCAGGAAGATGCGTGGATCATCGCGCGCCTCGCCCATCGGAAAGACGCCATCGGCATAGCACCGCAACAGCTGTTGCGGACCGAAACCACCGAACGGATCGGAGACGCTGAAATCCGGTTCAGTCATCCAGGCCTCCGGTGGGGCGGCGTCGTCCGATACTGTCAGCCCGCTCCGCCCTGACGCCGGGCCCAGTTTTCCAGCCAGTGGATGTCATAGTCGCCTGACAGGATGTCCGGCTCCTGCAGAAGTTTCTGGAACAGCGGAATGGTGGTGTCGATACCGCCGATGACCATCTCGCCCAGGCTGCGCTTGAGGCGGGCCACGCACTCGGCCCGATCACGACCGTGCACGATCAGCTTGCCGATCAGGCTGTCGTAATAGGGCGGGATCGCATAGCCGTTGTAGATGGCGCTATCCAGCCGCACGCCCAGACCACCCGGGGCGTGGAAGTCGGTAATGGTCCCCGGCGACGGGGTGAAGGTCTCGGCGTTCTCGGCATTGATGCGGCATTCGATGGCGTGGCCATGAAAGCTGACCTGGTCCTGGGTGAAGGACAGGGGCTCGCCCGCGGCGATGCGGATCTGCTCGCGCACCAGATCGACACCCGTGATCATCTCCGTGACCGGATGCTCGACCTGCAGGCGGGTGTTCATCTCGATGAAGAAGAACTCGCCGTCCTCCCACAGGAATTCGATGGTGCCGACGCCCAGATAGCCGATGGCGGCGATGGCCTTGTTGACGGTCGCGCCGATCGCGGCCCTCTCCTTCGCCGACAGGGCGGGCGAGGGGGCCTCTTCCATCATCTTCTGGTGGCGACGCTGCAGCGAACAGTCGCGCTCGCCCAGATGGACGACATTGCCGTGGCTGTCGGCCACCACCTGGATTTCGATATGGCGCGGCTTCTGCAGATAGCGCTCGAGATAGACCGTGCCGTCACCGAAGGCCGCAGCGGCCTCGGACTGGGCGGTCTGCACCGCCTCGGCAAGGTCGTCAGGCGTCAGGGCCACCTTCATGCCGCGTCCGCCGCCGCCCGAAGCGGCCTTGACGATCAGCGGAAAGCCGATGGATTTCGACGCCTTGATCGCATCCTCGACCGTGGCGACGCCGCCGTCCGACCCGGGCACGCAGGGGATGCCCACGGCCTTGACCGTCTGTTTGGCGGTGATCTTGTCGCCCATGATCCGGATGTGCTCGGGCGTGGGGCCGATGAAGGTCATGCCGTGAGCCTCGACGATCTCGGCGAAACGCGCGTTCTCGCTGAGGAAGCCGTAGCCGGGATGGATGGCCTGGGCCCCGGTGATCTCTGCCGCGGCGATGATCGAGGGGATGTTCAGATAGGATTTGGCGGCCGGAGCCGGGCCGATGCAGACGCTTTCGTCGGCCAGGCGGACCCACATGGCCCCGCGATCCGCTTCCGAGTGCACGGCGACGGTGGAGATTCCCATCTCCTTGCAGGCGCGATGAATCCGCAGCGCGATCTCACCACGGTTGGCGATCAGGACCTTGGTAAACATGCTCAGCCCTGGGCCTCGAGCACGACGAGCGGCTCGCCGAACTCTACCGGCTGGGCGTCGCCGACGAGGATCTCCTTGACCACCCCGTCGCGCGGAGCCTGGATCGGATTCATCGTCTTCATGGCCTCCACGATCAGCAGCGTCTGGCCCTTGCGGACCTTGTCGCCGGCAGAGACGAAGGTGTCGGCCTCGGGGGCCGGGCGCAGATAGGCGGTGCCGACCATCGGCGATTTCACATCCTCGCCGGAGCGGGCCACGATGGTGACCGGATCCGACGGCATCGAGACCGGCGCGGCAGGGGCGGCAGCCGGGGCCATCGGAGCCGGCGCGGCGGCGTACTGGACCGGGGCGGACATGGTCAGTTCACGGGCGACGCGGATTCGCAGTTCGCCGCGCTCGACCTCGATCTCGGTCAGGCTGGTGTCGTTGAGGATGTCGGCCAGCTGGCGGACCAGGGTCGTGTCGATCTCGCCGGCTGGGTCGTTGTCCAGCTTGGGCGGGGACTTCTTGGGGGCGTCGGCCATACGAGTGTGCCTCTTCTTCTTATGTGTTTTGCGAACGGCCCTGATCTGACGCCTTGTCATGCACCAGGTTCAGGGCGGCCTTCACGGCCAGTTCGTAGCTGAAAGGGCCGAAGCCCGAAACCACGCCGGTCGCGACCGGCGAAACGAAGGATCGATGCCGGAAGCGCTCGCGTGCCGCCGGGTTCGACAGATGACATTCGACGATCGGGATCGTCAGGGTCTTCAGGGCATCCAGCAAGGCTACCGAGGTGTGGCTGTAGCCCGCCGGATTGATGACCAGGGCCGAAGCCTGTTCGCGGGCCTCCTGGACCCAGTCAATCAACACACCCTCATGGTTGGTCTGGCGGAACACCACCCGGGCTGACCCGGCGGCGGATTCGCACCGGGCCTCGACATCCGCCAGGGTCTCGCGACCATAGACCTCAGGCTCCCGGACCCCCAGCAGGTTGAGATTGGGACCGTTCAGGACGTAGAGGACGGTTGCGTCGGGCATTTCGCTCGCGAAGGTGGCGGTCCGATCAGAATCGGACAGGCCTTTTAGCTGAGGCGGGACGGTTATCAAACCATGCGCCAGAAACCGTGACCTTAGGGCATTTGACGGAATGACCCAACGTCTGGATCAACCCATCTGGCGCGGACCGCAGGATTGCGGCATGCGCCACCAAGACATTCGGTGGAGACTGCCTTGCAACGGCTCAAACAGCTGGTGACATCACCTCATACCGAGCGGTTCATCCTCGTTCTGATCATCTTCAACGCGATCACCCTCGGGCTGGAAACAAGCCCCTGGGTCATGGCGCGGTTCGGCTCGGTGCTGGGCCTGGTCGACAGGGTTGTGCTGGCGATCTTCGTGCTCGAGGTCGTGGCCCGGATCGCGGTGCACCGGGCGGCCTTCTTCAAGGACCCGTGGAGTCTGTTCGATTTCACGGTCGTGGCCATCGCCCTGCTGCCGGCTGCGGGGGCCTTCTCGGTACTGCGGGCGCTGCGCATTCTGCGGGTGCTGCGGATGATCACCCTGGTGCCGTCCTTGCGGCGGGTGGTGGGAGCGCTGATCAGTGCCCTGCCGGGCATGGGGTCAATCACCCTGTTGCTGGGACTGATCTTCTATGTGGCCTCGGTGATGGCGACCAAGCTTTTCGGCGGTGACTTTCCCCAGTGGTTCGGCTCGATTCCGGCGTCGGCCTATTCCCTGTTCCAGATCATGACCCTGGAGAGCTGGTCGATGGGAATCGTGCGCCCGGTGATGGTAGTCCATCCCTATGCCTGGTTGTTCTTCGTGCCCTTCATCCTGTGCACGACCTTCACCATGCTCAACCTGTTCATCGGCATCGTCGTCAACGCCATGCAGAGCGAGCATGAGGAGGAGGCCAAGGCTGAGCGACACAGGCTGGAAGCCGACCTGCGTCAGGCCAGCGAGGAGCGCCAGCAGGTCCATGCCGAGGAGGTTGCCGACATGACGGCCCTGCGCGGGGAGATTGCCGAGCTGAGGCGGGCGATCGGCGATCTGGCGGCCGGCCTGCCGGGTCGGGCTGGCTAGGCGTGCCGGTGGCGGTGTAGAAGGCGGATCCCCCGGTTCAGAGGACGGTCGCTTGCCCCGGATTCAGGTCAATGGAGAAGCCCGCGCGGTATCGGCGGCCACCGTCCTGGCGCTGGTCACCGAACTGGGGCTCGACCCGCGCAAGGTGGCGGTCGAGCGCAATCTGGCGATCGTGCCCCGGTCCCTGTACGGCGACACCAGGCTGACCGGGGGTGACCGCATTGAACTGGTGCAATTCGTCGGGGGCGGGTGACCTGCGCCAATCGGTCGCTTCCCCGCAGCGTTCGGGAGGCTTAGGGGAATGCCCATGACAACGCCCCAAGATACCTGGACCGTCGCCGGTCGCACCTTTTCGTCGCGCCTGATCGTCGGTACCGGCAAATATGCCGACTACGCCCAGAACGCCGCCGCGGCCGAGGCCGCCGGGGCCGAGATCGTCACGGTCGCCCTGCGCCGGGTCAATCTGTCGGACCCGTCCCAGCCGATGCTGGTCGATCATGTGAAGCCGGACCGGTTCACCTACCTGCCCAATACGGCGGGCTGTTTCACCGGTGAGGACGCGGTGCGGACCCTGCGACTGGCGCGTGAGGCCGGGGGTTGGGATCTGGTCAAGCTGGAGGTGCTGTCAGACACCCCGCACCTGTACCCGGACATGGTCGAGACGCTGCGGGCGCTGGACATGCTGGTCAAGGACGGCTTCGACGTCATGGTCTACTGCACCGACGACGTGGTGATGGCCAGACGGCTGGAGGAGGCCGGGGCCGCCGCCATCATGCCGGCCGCCGCCCCGATCGGCTCCGGCCTGGGCATCCAGAACCGGGTCAATATCCGGCTGATCGTCGAACAGGCCACGGTTCCGGTGCTGGTCGATGCGGGGGTCGGCACCGCGTCGGACGCCACCATCGCCATGGAGCTGGGCTGCGACGCCGTGCTGATGAACACGGCGATTGCGGGCGCGCGCGATCCGATCGGCATGGCCCGGGCCATGAAACACGCGGTCATCGCCGGCCGGGAGGCCTATCTGGCCGGGCGCATGGCCAAACGGATGTATGCCGATCCGTCGTCGCCGCTGGCCGGCCTGATCTAGGGGCGGCCGGGCCGGCAAGCGCTTGGTATACCGGCGGTCGCGGTCCATGGTCGACTCAACAGGGAGACGAACCATGCGACCAATCCTTCTGTCGGGGGTGGCGCTGGCCGCCATCATGGTCGGTCCGGCGGCGGTGGCCGACGCCACGGCGGACCGGGCGGTCCGCGACCTGATCGAAAACCCCTCGATCTGCGGTGACGCCAATCGTCCCTATGACGTTCAGGTCGGGACGCCGGTGGCCGAAATGGTCATGGTGCCCGGGATCGGGTCCAGCCATATGGCGGTGGATGCCACCCCGGAGGCCCAGGCCTGGTTCGACTATGGGGTCCAGCTGCGCTGGGCCTTCCAGCACACGGAATCGGTACGGGCCTTCCAGAAGGCGCGCCTGCTCGACCCCGCCTGCGGCATGTGCGCCTGGGGCGAGGCCTGGGCCATGGGTCCCAATCTCAACGGTGGTGGCCGGGCCGATTCGGTCGATCCGGCGGCCCTGAAGATCGCCCGCGACGCCCGCCGGCTGGCCCGCGACGCCTCGGTGCAACAGCGACGGATGATCGATGGCCTGATTCAGCGCTATTCGGGTCGCAAGGGTAGCCGCAGCGACCGGTTCGCGCGGGTGATGGACCGGCAGGCCCGGGACAATCCCGAGGACATCACCCTGGCCGCTCTCGCGGCTGACGCCTGGATGATCAACGCCGAGGACTGGTGGAACAAGGACGGCACGCCCAAGGACCCCGGTATTGCCCGCGCCATGACCATTCTGGAATCGGCGCTGGCCAGGGCCCCGGATGATCCCGGGGCCATCCATCTGTATATCCACCTGACCGAATGGTCGGCCGATCCGCACAAGGCCATCCCCTATGGCGAGCGGCTGGCCGCTCTGGCACCGGGAGCCAGCCATCTGGTGCATATGCCGTCGCACACCTTCTTCCGGGTCGGTCGCTATCGCGACGCCATGATGTCCAACGTCGCCGCAGTGGCCCTGGATCGCCGGTACGACGGTCTGGCCCGCCCGCCCGGCGGCGTGAACGGCATGCCGCTGCACGGCCACAACATCCATTTCGGCATGGGCGGTGCGCTGATGGCGGGCGGGTCGCAGGAGGGGCTGAAGCTGGCCGACTGGTTCCTGACCGTGTTTTCCGACATTCCGGCCGACAATCTCTGGCGTCAGATCACCGCCAATGACGCCTATGCCCTGTATGGACGGTTCGGGTCCCCCGCCCAGGTCGAGGCGCTGAAGGAACCTTCCGCGGCCAATCCGTTGCAGCGCGTCAGTTGGCGCTACGGCCGGGGTGAGGCCGCCAGCCGGCGGGGCGATGCGGCCGCCGTACGCGCCGAAGCCGCAGCGATCCGGGCGATTCGCGAAGCGCCGGGGTTCGCCACGGGGCCCATGGCTGAGGCGCGAGCGAGTTTCACCGAACTGTTCCAGCGGGTGCTCGAGGGGCGCGCCGCGATGATCGAAGGCAATGCCGAGGCCGCCATCGTGGCCTTTGGCCGGGCCGCGGCCCTGCAGGCCGAGGACGGTGATGAGGGCGGCGATCCGCCGGCGATCTGGTATCCGACCCGTCGCAGTCTGGCCGCCGCCATGCTGGCCGGCGGTGACGCGACCGGAGCCAAGGCCAAGGTCGAGGAGTTGCTCAGGGACTGGCCCAATGATCCCTACAGCTATTTCGTGCTGTCCCGGGCCGAGGCGGCATTGGGTCATGACGCGGCGGCGGCCGAAGCCCTGCGTCGCTCGGGTGCGGAATGGCTGGGCGGTGAAATGAGCCTCGAGCAAGCCTGACCGGAGGCGAAGCCGCCCGGTTGGTCGACTCGGGTGATTCCTGTATCCGGATTGAATGCTCCAGACTGCACCTGTGACCGGGCTGAAACTGATCGGCTCGGCCGCACCGGGCTTCTATTCGGATCTGTTCGACCGCCTCTTGCCGGTCACCCGCAGCATCACCGGCCCGGGCCTGCGCGAGAGTCTCGACATCTTCGGCGAATACATGCCGCTGCGTCGGGACCGGGTCGTCAGCGGCACGGCGGTGTTCGACTGGACCGTGCCGCCGGAATGGGCCCTGACCCGCGCGATCCTGACCGGACCGGACGGGGAGGTCATCGCCGACAGCGACCGCTCGAATCTGCAGGTGGTCAACTATGCCATGCCGGTCGACGTCGACCTGGCGCTGGAAGACCTGCAGCCGCATCTGCACTCGATTCCGGATCAGCCGGACCTGATCCCCTATGTCACCGCCTACTATCGCGACAGCTGGGGCTTCTGCCTGACACACACGGCGCGACAGGCCCTGAAACCGGGTCGCTATCGTGCCGTCATCCAGAGCCGGAAATACGACGGCGGGGTCGATTTCGCCGACTGTCACCTGCCCGGCGACCTCGACCGCGAGATCATGCTCAGCAGCTATCTGTGCCATCCCAGCCTGGCCAACAACGAACTGTCCGGGCCGTTGGTGCTGCTCGGGCTGTTTGACCGGATCTCGCGCTGGAAGCGGCGGCGGTTCAGCTACCGGTTCGTCCTCGCTCCGGAGACCATCGGCAGCCTCTGCTATCTGTTCCGGCACGGCGACCAGCTGAGAGCCAATCTCGCGGCGGGTCTGGTCCTGACCTGTCTGGGCGGTCCGGCTGACATTTTGAGTTACAAGACCAGTCGCCGCGGGACCTCGACGCTCGACGCTCTGGTGGCCCGGCTCGGCGCGGACGAGGGCTTTGCTGTGCGGCCCTTCACCCCCATCAGCGGATCAGACGAGCGCCAGTACTGCTCGCCGGGCTTCAACCTGCCGATGGGCCAGATGGGGCGAACCCTGTATGGCGACTATCCCGGTTATCACACCTCGGGCGACGACAAGGCCTTTATGGGCATTGACCCCCTGGTCGATGCGGTCGACCGGATCGAGGCCCTGTTGCGCCGGCACGAATACGCCGGGGTGTTCGTCAACCAGGCCCCGTATGGCGAGGCCCAGCTGGGTCGGCGCGGGCTGTATCCGTCGGTCAACAGCCCGACCACCTGGGCGAACTCGTCCGACAGGGTGGTCGACAGCCGCACCGTGCTGAACCGGATCCTGACCGTGCTCAGCGAATGTGACGGTGAGCAGCGGATGCTCGACATCGCCGCGCGGCTGGACTGCAGCCTCGACGAGCTGATGCCGGTGGTCGACCGGCTGGAGGCTGAAGGTCTGCTGAAGGCGGCGGGGCGATGAGCGTCGTCGCCGTCACCGGCGATCACCCGCGCCACGTCTATCTGGTGCAGCAGCTGGCCCGGGCCGGTCTGCTGTCCGGCTGGATCGTCGAGCGACGAGAAGCCCATGTGCCCACGCCGGGCGACGACGTTCCCGCGGCCTTGCGTGATCTGTTCCATCAGCATTTCCGGCGTCGCGAGGCGGCGGAGCACAGGGCTTTCGGTGGGCCGTCCGCAGACGACGTGGCGGCGGACCGACTGACCGTCGACCTGCCGGAGTTGAACGGTGAGCAGGTGCGTGCCTTTCTGGCAGAGAGGGCCCCGTCCCACGTCCTGTCCTACGGCTGCCACAGGCTGGATGAGTCCGTTCTGCGAAGTGTCCCGGCACGGTTCTGGAATACCCACGGCGGCCTGTCGCCCTGGTATCGCGGCGTTCACACCCATTTCTGGCCATCGTACATGCTGGAGCCCCAGATGACCGGCATGACCCTGCATGAGACCACGGCCGCCATCGACGGCGGAGCGATCATTCACCAGAGCGGCGTCACCCTGACCCGTGGGGATGGCCTGCATGACCTGGCCTGTCGCGCGGTCGCCACCTACGCGCTGGAACTGCCTGTGGTCATGGCCCGTGCCCTCGCGGGCGATGTGACAGGGGTGACCCAGAAGACCACGGGGCGGATCTGGACGGCAGCGATGTGGCGCGCCGAGCATCTGGTGCCGGTCTATCAGCACTACGGGGACCGGATCGTGGACCTCTGTCTTGACGGCGAGATCGCGGGTCGCGTCCCAACCCTGATCCGGCCGCTGGCTGAACCCCGGCCGGGGCAGGGGATACCGCGCGTGTCCTAGCCGCCCTTGGCCTCGGTGATCAGCCGGGCCAGATCGGCGGGGTTGTTGGTGGCGGTCACCTTGCCGTTGATGAAGAAGGTCGGCGTGCCCTCCAGGCCCATGCTTGCGGCACCGGTGTGGATTTCGGCCAGCAGGCGCGAGGTGTCGGCGGTGGCCATCGCTGCCCGCGCCTTCGGCAGGTCGACGCCATTGGCCTCGAGGATCCGGTCAATGCCGTCGACGGACAGGGCCGACTGGGCCATCAGGGCCTGGTGGACCGCCAGATATTTACCCTGGGCGTGCGCCGCCAGCGCCGCGCGCGCCGCATATTGGGACGTGACGTCTTCGCCCTGGTCCAGCACCGGCCACTCGCGGAAGACGAACCGCACGTCAGGATTGGCCCGCATGATTTCCAGATACTGCGGGGCGGCCATCTTGCAGTAGGGGCAGCGGTAATCGAAGAATTCCGTGACGGTGACCCGGGCGTCGACCGGACCGAAGGTCGGTTCGCCGGCCGCCGGCGCAAGGGCTTCCGGGTTGCGGGCCACGACGGCATTGATCCCGGACGTCCGGTCGGCGCGAGCGGCGGCGTCGCGCGCCTGAACCACCTCATCGAGTACCTGCGGATTGGCCAGAAGATAGCTGCGCACCCGCCCGCCGAAATCTCCGCCGTTCAGATAGGGCGCGCCGGCCAGGCCCAAGGCCACCAGCGCGACTGCCAGGGCAGCCATGCTGATCCGGGGACCACTGAACCCGTTGCGGACGGTCGAGGTCGGGGGCAGGGGCGCGGGCGCGTCGTCGGTCATGCGGGGTCCTGGATCGGAAAAAAATCAGCCGGCGTCGGCGGGGATGACGCGGACAGGCCGGTCACGGCGATAGCGTTCGTCAGCGGCGTCGACGTCCTCCTGGGTCGCGCCGGAGGCGAAGACAATGTCCATGGCCCGGACCCACTCGGTCGAGCCGCGAGGCAGCATGTCCCGGGCGCGAAGGGCGAACTGGGTGGCCTGGTCCTGGCGGCCCTGGGCGAAATAGAATTCGGCGGACGCCAGCCGGGCCTCGCCCTCCTTGCCCTGGCTGGAATAGGCTTGTGACAGCAGGCGCCAGGCCAGGGTGTTGTCCTTCTCGAGAACCGTGGCCCGCTTGAGCTCGCTGACCGCCTGATCCAGCCGGCTCGTATCGCTGGTCTCGATCAGGGCATGGGCCAGATTGATTCGCAGCAGGGGGGCCTCGGGCATCAGCTCGACCGAACGCTGGTGGGCCTCGATGGCCTCAACCGGTCGGGACTCCTCAAACAGGATCTGACCCTTCAGTTCCCAGAAATACGGGTTGTCCGGCTGTTCCGCGAGAAAGCCGTCGACGGCGGTCAGGGCACGGTTGGTCTGGCCGTCGCGGTACCAGGCGATGGCCCGGGCATAGCGACCGGGAAGCGAGGTGTCGGTCGACGGATAGGTCCGTAGGGTCTGGTTGGGCGGATCCATGAAGGCGCGGATCTTGGCCTGGATCAGCGCGTGTTGGGCGATGCGTTCCGGGCTTTCGACATGACCGTAATGCGGGGCCTCGCTGACCAGACGACGCAGGTTCTCGATCCGGGCCGAGGACAGGGGGTGGCTGCGGAAGAACGGATAGCGCCGGGCGTCCGAGAACACTTCCTGAGAGCGGAAATTTTCGAAGAACTCGACCAGGCCGCGCCCGGATTCCCCGGCCGCCTCCAGCGCCCGCGCGGCCGAATTGTCGGCCTCGCCTTCCTGCTGGGAAATGTATCTCAGACTGCCCAGGGCCCCGAAATAGGAGCTCGAGCCCAGCAGGGCGGCCCCCGCCGTCGGCGAGCCAGCGGCGATGGCCAGGGCTCCCAGGGCCATGCTCATGATCATCGGCTGCATGCCCGCGTCCCGGGCCCCGTCCCTGAGGGTGTGACGATTCTTGATGTGCCCTGCCTCGTGGGCGATCACGCCCAGCAGTTCATTGGCATTGCGGGTCCTGAGGATCAGGCCGGTGTTGACGCCCAGCACCCGGCCCGGTGTGGCAAAGGCGTTCAGATCATTGTCGCCGACCAGCAGGATTTCGACCTCGGACGGCTCGAGACCGATGGCCGTGAACACCGGATCGGACCACTCGCGGATGATACCCTCGATCTCGGTATCGCGGATGGCGCTCTGGGCGGCCGCCGGCCCGGCCGTCGCGACCGTCAGGGTGACGGCGGTCGCAGCGGCCAGGAACCGGGAAACAATTCGGGGAAGCCAGGTCAAGGTGCACTCCTAACGACTGACGCCCCCGTCTTCGTCCGCCTCAATCTAGCGCCGTCCGGTCAGCGACGCCACCACCCGCGCTTGGCCTTGGCGGGCGGGGCGACGATCTGGCTCGGATCGTCCTCGATGATCGCGGCGATATCGACCGGGGATACCTCGGCGGCAACCGGTTTCGGCGCGGGTTCCGGCTCGACCTCGGGCGCGGCCGCGGCGGCTTCGACCGGGGCGACGTCCAGATGCGCGGCGACCCCGGCCGGTTCGACCTCATTGGGCTCGACGACGGGTTCGTCGGTCGAGACCGTGGTCGAGGTCTTGCGGCGGACACGACGGCGCTTCGGCTCGGCCAGGATGACCGGAGCCTCATCCGTGGCGACGGTGGCCATCGGCGTTTCGGCCGAGCCCTCAGGGGGCATGCCCTCGCCGGTCGCGCGGGCCTCGACCTTCACCTCCCGGGTGTCGTCAGTGGCAGCACCGCGGTCGCGACCCCGACCCCGACCGCGACGCCGGCGCGAACGGCCGCCTTCGCGTTCGCCGGCTTCGTTTTCCGGGAGACCGCCCTGTTCACCTGCGGCGTCACGCGCCGGGCGGGCGGTCGCGGGGGTCTCGTCTTCGCGCTCGGCGCGCGGTGCCGGATTGATCGGATCGAACCAGACATAGGGGTCGTCCAGCGAGGGCGTGCGCCCGCGAACCCAGGTGAAGCCGTCCCGGTCGCCTTCCTCGCGGACACGGCGTCCGCCACGGCGACCCCGGCGACGGCGACGTGCGCCTTCGCTGTCATCGTCCTCGGCACCGGCGGCCGCGGGCTCTTCACCCTCGACGCCTTCGGCCGGGGCGGATTCCTCGTCGCGACGCCCGCCGCGGCGGCGACGCCGGCCGCGACCCCGACCGGAGTCGCCATCGCCGCGGCCCGTTTCGGCATCGTGCCGTTCTGCGCGGGCGCGCGGGGCGTCGTCATCCGTGTCTTCGGCGGCGAGGGCGTCGTCCTCGAAGATCTCGTCCTCGTCTTCCTCGTCGTCATAGGCGTCGTCGTCGAAGTCGTCGGTCAGGTCGGGCAGAACCACGGCCCCGTCCTCGGGCACGAAGTCCTCGTTGGTCTCGGTGCGTTCGACGGCATGCTCGCCCTGGGCGAGGCTGTCGTCGATCAGTACGACCACGTTGAGGCCGCGCTGTTGCGCGAGGCGCTGCAGATAGTCACGCTTGTGGTTGAGGATATAGAGGGCGACGGCGGTGCAGACGCGCAGGTTGATCGACCCCGCGCCGCCCTTGCCGGCCTCGATGTCGACGGCGCGCAGGATCATCAGCGCGGCCGATTCCGCCGAGCGGATGCGGCCCGAACCCTGGCAGTGGGTGCAGACCTCGGTCGCGCCCTCGATCACGCCGAGGCGACGACGCTGGCGGCTGATCTCCATCAGGCCGAAGCCGGAGATGCGGCCCATCTGGATGCGGGCCCGGTCGTGCGACAGGGCGTCCTTGAGGATCTTCTCGACGGTGCGGTTGTTCTTCGACTCATCCATGTCGATGAAGTCGATGACCACCAGGCCGGCGAGGTCGCGCAGGCGCAGCTGGCGGGCGGCCTCGACGGCGGCCTCGCAGTTGGTCTTGAAGGCGGTCGCCTCGACGTTGCGTTCCTTGGTCGACTTGCCCGAGTTGACGTCGATGGCCACCAGGGCCTCGGTCTGGTTGATGACCAGATAGCCGCCCGACTTGAGCGGCACGACCGGCTGGTGGATCTGCGTCAGCAGTTCCTCGATGCCGTTGGCGGCGAACAGGGGCTTGGAGCCCTGGTACAGGTGAACCTTCTTCGCCTGGGACGGCATCAGCACGCGCATGAAGTCGCGCGCCTCCTTCCAGCCCTCGACGCCCTCGACCTGGATGCCGTCGAAATCCTTGTCGAACATGTCGCGCACGGCGCGGCGGACGAGGTTCTCTTCCTCATAGATGATCGAGGGGGCGTTCGAGCTCAGCGTCGTCTCGCGGATCGTCTCCCACAGGCGCAGCAGGTATTCGTAGTCGCGCTTGATCTCGGCCTTGGTGCGTTTGGCTCCGGCGGTGCGGATGATCAGGCCCATGCCCTTGGGCACGTCCAGGGCCTGGGCCGCGGCCTTCAGGCGCTTGCGGTCGGTGGCCTGGGTGATCTTGCGGGAAATGCCGCCGCCCTTGCCGGTGTTGGGCATCAGCACGCAGTAACGACCGGCCAGCGACAACCAGGTGGTCAGGGCCGCGCCCTTGCCGCCGCGCTCGTCCTTGACGACCTGGACCAGCAGGATCTGGCGGCGCTTGATCACGTCCTGGATCTTGTAGCGACGCATCAGGCGACGCTTCAGCCGCTCCTCGTCGGCCATGCCGCCTTCATGGTCGCCGTCGTCGCTTTCGCGGCCGAGGTCGTCGTGTTCGTCGTCGTCCGTGGCCGCCTCGGCCATGATCGCCTCGCGGTCGGCGACCGGGATTTGATAGTAGTCCGGGTGGATCTCGTTGAAGGCGAGGAAGCCGTGGCGGTTGCCGCCGTACTCGATGAAGGCGGCCTGCAGGCTGGGCTCTACGCGGGTGACCTTGGCGAGGTAGATGTTGCCGCGCAGCTGGCGGCGGGCCTTCGACTCAAAGTCGAATTCCTCAATCTGGCGTCCTTCGACGATCGCAACGCGGGTCTCTTCCGCGTGTGCCGCATCGATAAGCATGGTCTTTGACATGGAAATTCTCTCTTGGGCGCGCTCGGCCGGACCGCGGGACGACAGTCCCGACGGGCAAGGCGGCTCGCCGAATGGAAATGAAGGCGCACGCAGGCGTCATCCCGTCGCCGCGGCCCGAACCAGTGTCGGAGCCGGAGGCGAGGTCTGTCGAATCAGACCGGGTGGGGGCGCAGGCGGAAAAGCCCATGGGGTTCGTCAGGATCCTGGATCCGGACGCGCCGGTTACGGCGGCGTCCCGGGTCCGGTCGTCAAATCGCCAGGCCAGGCCGGAGCGATCCTCGGATAGGTGAAAGTCAGCGCCGCGAGGAGGGCGCGTCCGGACCTGGAGGCCAGGGGACGCGATCATTCGCATGCGCGGCGGACCATACGCACGCCGGACCGGAATGAAAAGCGCCAAGGCCTTAACGGAATCCAAGGGACCCCGGGGGCAGGGTGGTTCCAACCAATAAGGTGGGTAGCCGTCAGAATGAACGGAATGTTGCGATTGGACCTGTCCCGGTGGGGCGTGCGTGAGTGGACGATGACGGCCCTGGCCTTTGTCGTGTTCTGCTTCGGGGTGCTGGCGGCCGGGCGTGGCCTGGCGGCCGGAACCGCCGGGGAGGTGCTGCGTCTGCGCTTCGGCGGTGACGCCGAACGTACCCGGGTGGTGGTCGATCTGGACCGCAACACCCGCGGCAACGTGGTGTCCGGCGGGGCCGACGGCCGCGTGGTTGTGGCCCTGACCGGGGTCGCGCCGCAGGGCCGGATGGGCGGGACCGGCAGCGGTCTGGTCCGGGATTACCGGGTCGCCGCCGTCGGCGGAGCCTCGCGCATCGAGCTGACCCTGGCGACCGGGGCGGAGATCGAGCGCCGCTTCCTGCTGCCGCCGGGCGACGGTGTGCCTCACTATCGCTATGTGATCGACCTGAAGACCACCGGCCGCGCCCTCGCCACCCGCAGCGCCCCGCCGCCGCCGTCGCGCGGACGGGCCTCGAACGAGCGGCCGCTGATCGTGATCGACGCCGGCCACGGCGGCCGCGACCCGGGGGCCCGCGGGGCCCACGCCAACGAGAGCGCCGTGACCCTGGCCGCCGCCCAGGCGCTGAAGGCGGAGCTGGAGCGCACCGGCCGCTATCGCGTGCGCCTGACCCGGGACAGCGACACCTATGTCGGCCTGTACCGCCGGGTCGAGATCGCCCGCTCGTCCGACGCCGACCTGTTCATCAGTCTGCACGCCGACGCCGGGTCCGACCCGGCCACGCGCGGGGCCAGCGTCTATACCCTCTCCGAACAGGGGGCCGGCCGCGCCGTGCGCGAGTTCACCCGCGGCGACAACTGGCACCGCGAGCTGCGCCTGCCGGGCCGTGACCCCTCGGTTGACCGCATCCTGCTGGACATGACCCAGCGCACCACCCAGAACCGCTCGGCCCAGCTGGCCCGGACCCTGCTGGGCGGGCTGGAGGAGGCCGGCCATCCGATGCTGCGCCGCAGCCATCGCGACGCCGGCCTGGCCGTGCTGCTGGCCCCCGATGTGCCGGCCGTGCTGCTGGAGATGGGGTTCATCACCAACCCCGAGGACGAGCAGACCCTGAGCGACGAGCGCGGCCGCCGCCGCCTGATGCGGGCCGTGGCCGACGGCATCGACCGCTATTTCCGCGACCCGACCGGCAATATGCAGATGGCGGCCAACGGCGGGGCGCGGGGTTAGCCCCAGGAAATCAGCTCATACCCCGAGGACCAACCGGGGGAAGGGGGCTCAATCCGGCCCTTCGGCACACTCCGGCGGCGGCACCTTGCCCTGTTCGATCAACGACCGGCGGCCGCGGGCGTATTGCTCGGGCCCGCAGCGATTGCCGCCGTCGGCATAGACCAGCCGCCAGGCCTCTGTATTCACCGCGTTCGTCCAGTCGATCACCGGCTGCATGAGGGCCGTCATCCGCGCATGGGCCCGCTGCTCGGGCGTGGGTGGCGGTCTCATCGCCTTACCGCAGCGCCCCCGGCGGGCGGGCCGGGCTTGCATCCCCGGTCCCCGGACCGGACGGGTATCCCCCCCGCCCCCGACCCCGCTTGTCCGCATCCTGCCGCCAGAGCACGCAAGGCCTCTGCGCCTCACCGTGCGACGGGACAGGGGGAGTCTAGGGCAGGTTGCAGGGGCCGCGGGTTCCGGGGGTTGGGGCGGGGCAGAGAGCGGGAATTTGTCATGCACCAGGCCTTCATCCGCACGGTGCAACGGCATAGGGGCTCCACCTACTCTAGGTTGACAGATTTCGAAAATCTTTGATATTCCAAACCCGAGGGAGAGGACGGTATGAAGCATCTGATTGTGGCGCTCGCAGCGCTGGCCTCCATCGGCATGAGTGGCTGTGTCACCACGTCCAAGTCGAGCCAACAGAACGCCGAGGAGGTCACCCAGCTGTACGAAACGCTCACCCATCGGGTTACCAGCGCCGACGAGGCGGCTGCGGTCGGGCAGGAGCTGACCCGCCACTATCTGGAGGGTGCAGACAGAGCACGGAATTACCGCCGGAACACCAATCTGGTGCTCCTGACCCTGAATACCTACACGCTGGGCGCGCTCGGCCTGGACGCCCATCCTGACAATGCGCTGGTCTCATCGCTGATGGGCAATTTCGTCTCAAGACTGGACGGCGTGAACAATGCGGGGGGGGAACAGGCCTGGCTTGATGCCCTGCTGAAAACCAACTGCATCACCCAGCACCTGGCCCCGGCCTACCGGCTGGAGTCCTATGCCAGGTCGTCCTGGGAAAAGGATACAGAGCTGCTGGCGGCGCACGATGGATTGATGCGGGCCACGGCCAACGGCTTCCTGGCCGCCTACCTTCGCTACCGGTCGGCGAGTGGCCAGCAGACGCTGTCCGTCGAGAGTGCGGAACAGGGCGGAAGCGAGTCGTTGTTCGGCGGCGGTGTTTTTCCGGACGACCAACGGGCCACCATGCTGACGGCGCTGGCGGCCTCAACGACGGGCGTCAACGCCTGCGTCGCAGCATCGTCCTGAGCCGCAGACCATTCTGAGCCCGTGGATCGTGCCTTGCCGGGTGCGGTCATCAGCCTCACCGGACCCTGGAGCGGACGGGGATCCCCCCACTCGCCCTCGACCTCCAAACCCCCTATCTCCGGTCCATGCGTTTACGGGTCGTCGATCTTGAAACCTCCGGCGGGGACCGGACCGCAGAGATTCTCGAGGTCGGGATCGTCGATGTGGTGGCCGAGGGGGCGGGGTGGGTGGCCCGGCCGCCGGTGACCAAATTGTTCCGGCCGCGCGGCGAAATCTCGTTTCATGCGATGGCGGTGCATCATCTGACGCCGGCGCATTTCCGGGACGAAGACCCGCACTGCGACGAATATGCGCTGCGCGAGCTGTTCCTGGGGCAGCCGGCCGATGTGATGGTGGCGCATTCGGCCAAGTTCGAGCGCGGCTTTATCGCCGATACAGCGCATGGCGGCCTGCCGTGGATCTGTACCGTGCGGGCGTCGAAGAACGCCTGGCCCGAGGCCCCGGGGCATTCGAACCAGGTGCTGCGCTACTGGCGGGGGCTGGAGCTGGATCCGGCGCTGGCCAATCCGGCGCACCGGGCCGGGCCGGACGCCTGGGTGACGGCGCATCTGCTGATCGACCTGCTGCGCACGGCGACGGTGGAGCAGATGATCGCCTGGACCAATGAACCGCGCAAACTGGACCGGATTCCGTTCGGCAAACATCGCGGCAAGCCGTGGGCCGAGCCGCCCGAAGACTATCTGCGCTGGATGGCGGGGCACGACGATATGGACGCCGATGTCGTGGCCGCGGCGCGACAGGAGCTGGACCGTCGCGCCGGGGGTGGCAACGGGGCTCTGGCGGTCGGTGGCGACGCGGGCTAAACCCTCCCTTGAGTGGGTTTTTCGGAGTTTGCGGTGAAGGTTGCCGAACGCTGGTTCGTGATGGCGGGCATTGGCCTGCTGGGCGCGATTGCGCTGGTCGGGCTGGTGGTCGCCGTCTATGCGGCGTGGCTGTTCCACGACCTGCCGGACGCTTCTGACCTGGCGGACTACCGCCCGCCGACGGCGACCCGGGTCTATGCCGGTGACGGGACCCTGATCGGGGAATTCTCGGACGAGCGGCGAATCTATGTGTCGTTCGACCAGATTCCGACGCCCGTGGTCCAGGCCTTCCTGGCGGCCGAGGATCGCAACTTCTTCCAGCACGGCGGCATCGACGTGGGCGGCATCGGCCGGGCCGTGTTCAAGAACCTGTTCAATGTCGTGTCCGGGCGCCGGCTGGAGGGTGGCTCGACCATCACCCAGCAGGTGGCCAAGAATGTGCTGCTGACCAATGAGACCAGCCTGAACCGCAAGCTGAAGGAGGCGATCCTCTCCAGCCGTCTGGAAGCGACTCTGACCAAGCAGCAGATCCTCGAACTGTATCTGAACGAGATCTTCCTCGGCTATCGCTCGTATGGCGTGGCCTCGGCCGCCTACAACTATTTCGGCAAGTCGCTGAGCCAGCTGACGCCGGACGAGGCGGCCTTCCTCGCGGCCCTGCCCAAGGGGCCGAACAACTATCATCCCAAGCGGTTTCCGGGGGCGGCCAAGGGCCGTCGTGACTGGGTGCTGGGCGAGATGGCCCAGAGCGGCTGGCTGACGCCGGAACAGCTGGGCGAGGCCCGGGCCCGGCCGCTGGTGACCCAGGACGCGCCGCGCCGGGCCCAGTATGCCGACGCCGACTTCTTCGTCGAGGAGGCGCGGCGTCAGGCCATCGCCCGCTTCGGGCGCGAGACGGTCAACGGGGCCGGCTACTATATCCGCACCACGCTGGACCCCGGCCTGCAGTCGGCGGCGCGTGACGCCCTGATGCGCGGGCTGGAGAACTATGACCGGCGCCACGGCTGGCGCGGGGCCTGGGGCACCACCGACTTCGCCGACGGCTGGCAGGCCGAGGCGCTGAAACAGACCCGTCCGCCCGAGCGGCGCGCCTGGCAGGCGGCGGCGGTCGAGAGCGTGTCCGGCAACAGCGTCCAGGTCCGCACGGCCCGCGACGGCCGCACCGGCACCCTGCTCAGCGCCGACGCGGCCTGGGCCAATGCCAACCGGCCGCTGAAGCGCGGTGACCTGGTCTTCGTCGAGCCGAGCAACGGCCAATTCGCCCTGAAACAGGTGCCGGCGGTCAACGGGGCCCTGGTGGTGATCGAGCCGCAGTCGGGCCGGGTGCTGGCCATGGTCGGCGGCTATTCCTATGTGCTGTCCAGCTTCAACCGGGCCACCCAGGCCAATCGCCAGCCCGGGTCGGCCTACAAGCCGTTCGTCTATGCCGCGGCGCTGGAAGGGGATTTCACCCCGGCCTCGATCGTGCTGGACGCGCCGATCAGCTTTGCCGGCGGCCGCAACGGCGAGCGCTGGACGCCCGAGAACTACAGTCGCCAGTACTATGGGCCGCAGTCGCTGCGGCGCGGGCTGGAGCTGTCGCGCAACGTGATGACGGTGCGGCTGGCCGAACAGGTCGGCATGCGCAACATCGTCGACCTGTCGAAGAAGATGGGCGTGGCCGACGACCTGCAGCCGAACCTGTCGGTGTCGCTGGGGGCGGGCGAGACCACCCCCTATCATCTGACCGCCGCCTATTCCGCCTTCGTCAACGGCGGGCGCCGGGTCGATCCGTATCTGATCGAACTGGTCCAGGACCGCAACGGCGAGACCCGGTTCAAGGCCGATCAACGGACCTGCCGCGAGTGCGACCGCGGCTTCAGTGGCCAGGAATCGCCCCGGCTGGAGCCGCGCGGCACCCAGGTGATCGATCCGATCACCGCCTACCAGATCAGCTCGATGCTCGAGGGCGTGGTCCAGCGCGGCACGGCCGCCAGCGCCCGCAGCCTCGGGCGCTGGGTCGGCGGCAAGACCGGCACCACCAATGAATACCGTTCGGCCTGGTTCGTGGGCTTCACCACCGACATGGTGGTCGGGGTGTTCGTCGGTTTCGATGACAACCGGTCGCTGGGCTATGGCGAGGCCGGGGCATCGGCGGCCCTGCCGGTGTTCACCGACTTCATGCGGGTGGCGCTGCGCACGCGGCCGGCCCGGCCGTTCGTGCGCCCGCCCAATGCCGTGTTCCGCTCCGTCAACGGCATCGAGGAGGCCTTCCGCCCCGGCACCGAACGGCGCCGCCAGGATGAGTTCGTGCCGGAAGTGCTGACGCCCGTGGGCCCGCAGAACTATTCCGACGTGATCCGGCGCGAGCAGGAGGCCGTGCGTCTGGCCCCGCCGACCCCGCCGCCGTCACCCGCCACGCCGCCCCCGCCGAAGAAGGAACCGGCCGAGGACTTGAGCGGACTCTACTAAGGCCCTAGGTAGGCCCCCCGGCGGCGCGCCCCGAAAACGGCGCGCCGCCCTGTTTTTCTGTCGCGTGGAGATTGCGATGAGACCGGATGTCGAGGCCATGAAGGCCGACATCGAGCAGAGCCTCGCTCTGCTCAGGAGGCGTCTTTGACTGGGACCCTGCACTCCGCAAGCTCGATGAGCTGAACGCGCGGGTCGAGGACCCGACCCTGTGGGACGACGCCGAGGCCGCCCAGGCCCTGATGCGCGAGCGCACCCGGTTGCAGGGGCAGATCGATACTGTGCTGCAGATGGAAACCGGTCTCGAGGACGGCGTCATGCTGGCCGAGATGGCCGACGAGGAGGGGGACGAGGCCGCTCTGGCGGACGCCCGCGCCTCGCTGAAGGCCGTCAAGGACCGCGCCGCCCGGGCCGAGCTGGAGGCCCTGCTGTCCGGCGAGGCCGACGGCAATGACGCCTATCTGGAAGTCAACGCCGGGGCCGGCGGCACCGAATCCTGCGACTGGGCCGGGATGCTGCTGCGAATGTATTCGCGCTGGGCCAGGGCGCACGGCTATGAGGTCGAGCTGGAGGCCGAGGAATCCGGTGACCAGGCCGGGATCAAGTCGGCGACCATCCTGATCTCGGGGCCCAATGCCTATGGCTGGCTGAAGTCGGAATCGGGCGTGCACCGGCTGGTGCGCATCAGCCCCTATGACGCCGCCGCCAAGCGTCACACCTCGTTCGCCTCGGTCGGGGTGTCCCCCGTGGTCGACGATACGATCGAGATCGACATCAATCCGTCGGACGTGCGCACCGACACCTACCGGGCCTCGGGCTCGGGCGGCCAGCACATCAACAAGACCGACTCGGCCATCCGCCTGACCCACGTCCCGACCAATACCGTCGTGGCGTGCCAGGCCGGCCGCTCCCAGCACCAGAACCGCGAACAGGCGTGGAAGATGCTGCGGGCGCGTCTGTACGAGCTGGAACTGCAGCGGCGCGAGGCGGCGGCCCAGGCCGTGGCCGACGCCAAGACCGACATCGGCTGGGGCCACCAGATCCGCAGCTACGTCCTGCAGCCGTACCAGATGGTCAAGGACCTGCGCACCAACGTCGAGACTTCCGACACCCAAGGGGTGCTGGACGGGGACCTGGACGCCTTCATGGGCGCGGCCCTGGCGGCCCGGGTCGGCGAGACCCGCGACGCCAAGGGCGAATAGAAAAGGGCCCCGGATCGCTCCGGGGCCCCTTTTTCCTCTGAAATCGACGTCGGCCTAGTGCGGCTTCATGTCGATGACCTGGGCCTGCGGCTGCTGCGGGATCGGGGCCAGGTCCGACGGCGGTGCGGCAGGCTTGGGCGCGGTCGCCGCCGGGGCGTCGCGACGGCCCTGGACGCAGCGGCCCTGGAAATAGGCACCGATGTCGATCGACAGCTGTTCGGCGGTGATGTCCCCGTCGACATAGGCGGTCGAGACCAGCTTGACCTGCTTGCCCGAGGTCGTGCCGACGATGCGGCCGCGGACCTCGATATAGTCGGCCGAGACATTGCCTTCGACGGCCCCGGTCTCGCCGACGATCAGCCGGCCGACACGGATGTCGCCCTTGATCTGGCCGTCGATCTGCAGATCGCCGGCCCCGCTGATGGAGCCCTCGAATTTGAGGTCCGACGACAGGGTCGACAGGCCACGACTCGAGGTGCCTGCGGGGGCGGCGGCCGCCGGTTTGGCGGCGGCGGCCGACGGCATGTCGGGCAGGGGCGGGATGGCCGCAGGGGTCGCGGGACGGGGCTGCGGCGACGGGGCGGGGGATTTATTCTTGTTGAACAAGTTGGTCTCCGGCTTTCATGAAGCGTGCGGGGTTCTGAGGGCGGCCGTTCATCCACACTTCGTAGTGCAGGTGAACGCCCGTGGAGCGTCCAGTCGTCCCCATGGCACCGATGCGCTGGCCAAGCGCGATCTGCTGGCCGGATGTGACGGCCATGGAGTTGAGATGGGCGAAGCGCGTCTTGAAACCGCGACCATGGTCTATCTCAACGGTGTTGCCATACCCTGAACGGACACCGACAAAAGAGATGACGCCCGGTGCCGTGGCATAGATGGGGGTGTTCAACGGGGCCGCAAAGTCCTGCCCCTGGTGCAGGGCCGGGCGACGGTTGAACGGATCGAAGCGCACGCCGAAGCTTGAGGTGGTGCGCGCCTGGGTCGGCCGCCGGAACGGCAGACCCTCGGCCGCGTCGGCGAGGCGGCGCATGTCGTTCAGATTGTCGGCGGCATGGCGGATGCGGACGGCAAAGGCCTCATCGACGTCAAGGACGGCGGCCAGGGCCCGGGGGTCCTTCGCCTCGACCAGCGGCCCGCCGAGGCCGGGTCCGGTGGCGGCATAGGCCGAGGGATTGAGGCCGGCGAGACGGAAGGCCAGCCGCAGCCGCTCGGCCCGGGTCTGGGACACTTCCTCGGCGCGGGCGATCAACCGTTCCTGGTCGAGACGGACGGCGAGGATCCTCTGGACCGGGCTGCGACCGGCGGCCGTGGCCGCGGGCAGGGCCGGGCGCAGGGCCAGTTCGGCCCCCTCGACTCCGTGGAACATGCCCATGACATTGGTCAGGGCCGCGTGACGGCGTTCGACCATGGTGGCCATGTCGTCGATCGAGCCGGTTGTCGTGGTCATCCGCACCACAGCGCTGTCCAGCCGGGCCTGGAGGTCCGCATTGACCCGCTCCGAGGCGGCGCGTGCGCGGATCACCGCGCGGTCGGCCTGGTTGTTGGCGATCATGTCGAAGATCAGGCCACCCGACGCGACGAGGGTCCAGGCCGAGAACATCACGGCGGCCACGGCGATCAGGCATTGCCGACCGGGAGACAGGGCACAGGCGCGGACGTCGTCCCCGTCCCTGAGGTACAGGTAGCGGACCGGAAACCAACGCTCGATCAAAGAGCGCTTCGCAGCGATCTCTTCGTCGTTCATATGCAATGCCCCCATAACATATGGCAAATATGCGGCAACCGGGACCGTCCATCAAGACGATTCACCCGCGGTTAACCACCCCGGCAAGGATTCAGGCGAATAATGACCTGAACAGGGGCATTACTCGCCCGTCAGGGGAAAAAACGAATCTATCGTGACCTTGCCGAAGCTTGTCGGATAACCGCGTTACGAACCCCCGGGTGCACGCGAGACCTCAAGCACTGCCATTGCGTGTGATTTTACCTTCACCTTGTGCCAGATGCGGCGGATCGTGCCCTGGCCATCGATCAGGAAGGTGGCGCGTTCCACGCCCATATAGGCCCGGCCGTAAAGCTGCTTCTGCACCCAGGTGCCGTAGGCCTCGCACACGGTGCCGTCCTCGTCGGATCCGAGGATGACCTTGAGGTCGTGTTTGGCCTTGAACCGGTCCAGTTTTTTCACGGGATCGCGGGACACGCCGATGACCACGGTATCGGCGGCGGCGAAGTCGTCGATCAGGGCCGAGAAGTCCCGACCCTCCGTGGTGCAACCGGGCGTGTCGGCCTTGGGATAGAAATACAGGACCACGGTCTTGCCGGCGAAGTCCGACAGGCGGGCCCGGCCGCCACCGTCCGTGGCCATGTCGAAGGCGGGGGCTTGGTCACCGGTTTCGAGTGTCACAGGTATCATAACTCCGCTCATCCCGGCGAAAGCCGGGACCCAGGTCTTTCGTGTCGCTGCCCGGATGGACAGCCCTGCCTTCATCTCGCACCGTTCGCCCAAAGCACTGGGTCCCGGCTTTCGCCGGGATGAGCGGGATGGGGCTAAACCGGGCGGACGAGCCGGGATATTTTCTTGCCCTTCTGGATAAGAAAAGCACCGTGCTCCGGTGAGACGTCGCCACGCGCGTAGGTTTCGTCGCCACGCACGACCGTGCCATTGATGCGAATTTCGCCATTGGCGATGGATCGTTTGGCGTCCTTGATCGAGGATATATCTGCGGCCTTGACCAAGGCCTCAGGGGTCCGCTGGGTAAAGCCTTCGCCGCCATCCCAGTCGAAATCATAGGCCTGTAGGGCGACCGTCTCTCCCCGCTCAAATTGGGATTCGGAACGGGCTCTTGCGGCTGCCGCGGCGTCCGCCCCGTGCAGCATGGTGGTGGCCGCGTCGGCCAGGGCCTTTTTGGCGTCATTGATCGCCGCCCCGTCGAGGGCCTCCAGCCGCGCGACCTCGTCCAGCGGCAGGTCGGTGAACAGGCGCAGGAACCGGCCGACGTCGGCGTCGTCGGCATTGCGCCAGAACTGCCAGTAGTCATAGGGGCTGAGCTGTTCGGCATTGAGCCAGACCGCGCCCTGGGCCGTCTTGCCCATCTTGCCGCCCGAGGCCGTAGTCAACAGCGGCGTGGTCAGGCCGAAGGCGGCCTTGTGGTCGACGCGGCGCACCAGGTCGACGCCCGAGACGATATTACCCCACTGGTCCGAGCCGCCCATCTGCAGGGTGCAGCCGTAGCGGCGGTTCAGCTCGAGGAAGTCGACCGACTGCATCAGCATGTAGTTGAACTCGAGGAAGGTCATCGGCTGCTCGCGCTCGAGTCGCAGTTTCACCGAGTCGAAGGCCAGCATCCGGTTGATGGTGAAATGGGTGCCGTATTCGCGCAGGAATTCGACGTAGCCGTATGTCGACAGCCATTCGTCGTTGTCGATCATGAGGGCGTCGGTCGGGCCGTCGCCGAAGGTCAGGAATTTCTCGAACACCGTCCGGATCGAGGCGATGTTGGCGGCGATGTCGGCCTCGGTCAGCTGGGGACGCGAGGTGTCCTTGCCGGTCGGGTCGCCGACCTTGGTGGTGCCGCCGCCCATGATGACGATGGGCCGGTGGCCGGCCTGCTGCAGACGGCGCAGCATCATGATCTGGATCAGGCTGCCGACGTGCAGGCTGGGGGCGGTCGCGTCGAAGCCGATATAGCCGGTGACGATGCCTTCAGCGGCGGCCGCGTCGAGCTCGACCGGGTGGGTGACCTGGTGGATGTAGCCGCGCGCCTGCAGCGTCTTGAGGAAGTCGGACTTGAACACAGGATCGGTCATCGGGATCGGCTTTGCCTGGAGTGATGAGGGCGTGTAGCACGAGCCTATGCAAGCGCGAACCACCGGTGCGCCGGGGCCCCTTCACGAGCTGATCGTCCATCCCGCCGGGGCCGCCGGGCCGGTGGAGGGGCTGACCGTCAGCGCCTTCCGGCCGGAGCCGTCGGTGCTGGCCCTGGACTATGTGCTGACCGGTGACCTGTTCCGGGTGCTGGTCCCGGGCTGGACCGGTCGCAGCCGGGCCGACGACCTGTGGCGGCATACCTGTTTCGAGGCCTTCATCCGCGCCGGGTCCGGCCCCGGCTATCATGAGGTCAATCTGTCGCCGTCGGGCGAATGGGCGATTTACGGCTTCGATGCCTACCGCGAGGGCCGGACGTCACCGGACGGTGTGGAAAGCCAGGCCATGATCCGCGCGTCGGATGACGACCAGTTCGCCATGACCGCCATCCTGCGTCTGGACGGGCTCGATCCGGCCGCGCCCTGGTTGATCGGTCTGTCCGCCGTCATCGAGGACATCGACGGCCTGTCCTACTGGGCCCTGTCGCATCCGTCAGCGAAGCCGGACTTTCACCATCCCGACTCCTTCACCCTGACCCTGCCGCCCCCGGAGCCCGCATGAAATTCGGCCTCGACCGCCTGTTGTCCGATCCTGAACTGCGCGCGCCGCTGAAGGGGCGGCGGCTGGCCCTGCTGGCGCATCCGGCCTCGGTCACCGCCGACCTGACCCATGCGATCGACGCCCTGACGGCCTGTCCCGACATCACGATCACCGCCGCCTTCGGGCCGCAGCACGGCATGCGCGGAGACCTGCAGGACAATATGATGGAGTCGCCGGACTTCACCGATCCGGTGCACGGCTTTCCGGTGTTCAGCCTGTACGGCGAGGTGCGGCGGCCGACCGACGCCTCGATGCAGACCTTCGACGTCATCCTGGTCGACCTGCAGGACCTGGGCTGCCGCATCTACACCTATGTGACGACCCTGCTCTATGTGCTGGAGGCGGCGGCCAGGCACGGCAAGACCGTCTGGGTGCTGGACCGGCCCAATCCCGCCGGGCGTCCGGTCGAGGGCCTGACCCTGCGGCCGGGCTGGGAGAGTTTCGTGGGGGCCGGGCCGATGCCGATGCGGCACGGCGTCACCCTGGGCGAGCTGGGTCACTGGTTCATCGACCACTTCAAGCTCGACGTCGACTATCGCGTCATCGCCATGGAGGGCTGGCAGCCGGAGCAGGGGCCCGGCTTCGGCTGGCCGCTCGGCGAGCGCAGCTGGATCAACCCCAGCCCCAATGCCCCGAACCTGTCGATGGCGCGCGCCTATGCCGGGACGGTGATGCTGGAGGGCACGACCCTGTCCGAGGGACGGGGCACGACCCGGCCGCTGGAACTGTTCGGGGCCCCCGACATCGACGCCCGGGCGGTGATCGCCGAGATGCAGGCGTTCGCGCCACAGTGGCTGACGGGCTGCCGGCTGCGCGACTGCTGGTTCGAGCCGACCTTCCACAAACACGTCGGCCGACTGTGCAGCGGGGTGCAGATCCACGTCGACGACCCCGCCTATGACCATGCGACCTTCCAGCCGTGGCGGGTCCAGGCCCTGGGATTCAAGGCGATCCGGCGGCTGTATCCCGACTACGACCTGTGGCGCGACTTCCCGTACGAATACGCCTTCGGCAAGCTGGCCATCGACGTGATCAACGGCGGGCCCGGGCTGCGCGAATGGGTCGACCGGGCCGATGCGACGCCGGACGAGCTGGACGCGATCACGGTGCCCGATGAGGCGGGTTGGATCGAGGCGCGGCGTCCCCATCTTCTTTATCCGGGGTAAGTCGCAGGTGAAGCGGGGCTGTTGGGATGAAGCTGCTATTCTTGATCGCCGCCCTGCTGGGTGGCTGCGCTCCGGAAACGTCTCAACAGAGCCCCGCAGCCGTCGAGATACCCACCCTGTCGCCACAGGCGCGGGCGCTGATCGCCCCGGTTGCCGAATCCATCGCTGACGAACAGGCGCGGCAGGCTGCCTTGCCGCCCCCCGTCGATGACCGCGAGCGACTGGAGCGGATGGGACGGCTCGATCAGGTCGGAAGGCGGGTGTGGAATACCATCGACCTTTCCGGCCTTCCGGTCGGTGAGCGACAGCGGGCCGATGCGGCGATCGGCTTATCCATTCAGGCGGTGGACAGGGTGCACCAGGCGCAGTTGCTGGCCATGGTGCCGCCAGAAGGCTGGTTTCTGAGGAGCCGTTACGGTGAGGCCGCGTCCAGCGCTGCCTTCCTGATCGTCCAGCACGGAAATCTGGACCTGTGGCAGCGTTTTGTACCGGTGCTCGAACCGCTGGTCGCCATCGGTGAGGTCCGCGGCGAAAGCTACGGCCTGATGTACGACCGGCTGGCCATCAACGAAGGTCGGCCGCAGAGGTACGGCACCCAGATGACGTGCAAGGCAGGCAAATGGGTGATCGACCACGCCAATCTCGAAGACCCGGAGCATGCCGACGAACGCCGCGCGGCCATGGGTTTCCGTTGGACACTGGCAGATTACGAGGCGCTGTTCGCCGACTACCCGCCCTGCACCTGACGATCAGGTTGGGTGTTTTCAGGCCGGTCGAGGTGGGCGAAAAACACAGTCCACTGAGTCCACTGAGTCCACCGGGTCCACTGAGTCCACATCGTCCTGTTGCGGCGGAGGATGGGGGATTCGACTGTCAAAGACCGATGCTGGACAGTCTGGCAGATGGCTGCGTCGGGTTCGGTCGCAGGCGTGGGACGTCCGGGCGGGATCCGTGACAATAACCGGTCATCCCCGCGAAGGCGGGGACCCAGTGTTTTCGTCTCGCGATGTGCGTGGGACTGATGGCGAGGGGCGACCGGTGCTGCCGATCGCCCACAGAACTGGGTCCCCGCCTTCGCGGGGATGAGCGGAGGGTGAGGCCGGGTTACGCCGGGCGTTCTTCCAGGCGCTTGTCGAGATAGGCCCCGACGCGGCGGTCGACGGCGTCGATATGGTCCTGCCAGAAATGGCTCGCGCCCTCTTCCAGCTCATAGTCGATGACGATGCCCTTCTGGGTGCGCAGCTTGTTGACCACGCGCTCGACCTCGACCGGCGGCACCACGGTGTCGGCGGTACCGTGCAGGAACAGGCCCGAGGCGGGGCAGGGGGCCAGGAAGCTGAAGTCGTACATGTTGGACGGCGGCGACACCGAGATGAAGCCGTCGGTCTCGGGGCGGCGCATCAGCAGCTGCATGCCGATATAGGCACCGAACTGATAGCCGGCGACCCAGGTCTGGGTGGCGGCGGGGTTGTTCGCCTGCAGCCAGTCCAGGGCGGTGGCGGCGTCGGCCAGCTCGCCGATGCCGGAATCGAACTCGCCCTGCGACTTGCCCACGCCACGGCTGTTGTAGCGCAGGGTCGCGAAACCGCGCTTCTGGAACAGCTGGTACAGGGTGACCGTCACCGGGTTGTTCATATGCCCGCCCGCCTTGGGGTGGGGGTGCAGGATCAGGGCGATCGGCGCATTGGGGCGCTTGCCGGGGGAATAGCGACCTTCGATGCGGCCGGAGGCGCCGGGCAGGATGACTTCAGGCATGGGGGCTCGAAAAATCCGTTAAACAGTTATTTCGCAGCTGCGTAATACTTGACCGCGCTAGTAGGACTTTCTATGTCCGGCAGGCGCGCTGCAGCCTTCTTGAAGGCGCGGGTTCTAGCACAGCGGTCCTGAAAAGCGCGCGATTTTTGAAGGTGGACCATGCGTCTGTCGACCAAGGGACGATATGCGGTGATGGCGATGGCCGATCTGGCCCGGAACGGGACGGATCGCGCGGTCTCCCTGTCCGAGATCGCCACGCGCCAGGAGATCTCGCTCAGCTACCTCGAGCAGCTGTTCGCACGGCTGCGCAAGAGCGGTCTGGTCAAGAGCGTGCGCGGCCCCGGCGGCGGCTATCGTCTGGCCAAGGGCGCGCATGAGACGGTGGTGGCCGAGATCGTCTTCGCCGTCGACGAACCGATCCGGGCGACCCGCTGCACCGGCGAGACCGCCCCGCGCGGCTGCATGCTGGCCGGGGAACGTTGCATCACCCACAATCTGTGGGCCGATCTGGGCGACGAGATTCACCGTTTTCTGGCGCAGGTGTCGCTGGAGGATGTGGTGCTGAACCGAACGGGGGCGCGACGACGCGCGGCCGGTGACGACAATATTGGAGCGGCGGCGTGAGCGCGATCTATCTGGACTACAACGCCTCCGGCCTCGTCCGTCCCGAGGTCCAGGCCATCATGGCCGCGGCCCTGGCCGACAACGGCAACCCCAATGCCGTGCATGCCGCCGGGCGTCGTGCCCGGGCCCGCATCGAGACGGCCCGCGCCCAGGTGGCGGCCCTGGTCGGGGTGGATGCGACGGCCGTGGTCTTCTCTTCCGGCGGGACCGAGTCGAACGGCCAGGCCCTGCTCAGCGCCCTGGCGGCCGGTTGCGAGCGCCTGATCGTCAGCGCCACCGAACATCCCTGCGTCGCCGAGACGGCCCTGACCTTCGGTCGACCGGTCGAGTGCCTGCCGGTCGACGACCAGGGCGTGATCGACCTGGCCTGGCTGGCCGAGGCCCTGCAGCGGCCGGGCCGTGCCGTGGTCGCCGTCCACCACGCCAACAACGAGACCGGTGTGGTCCAGCCGATCGCCGAGGCCGCGCGTCTGGTCCATGCCGCCGGCGGCTGGATGCATGTCGACGCCATCCAGTCGGCGGGCAAGATCCCGGTCGACATGGCGACGCTGGACGCCGACACCCTGACCCTGTCGGCTCACAAGCTGGGTGGCCCGCAGGGCGTCGGCGCGCTGATCTCGCGCGCGGGCGCGCCGGTGGTGCGCATGGTGCACGGCTCCAGCCAGGAGCGCGGCCTGCGCGCCGGCACCGAGAACACCCCGGGCCTCGCCGGCTTCGGCGAGTCCGCCGTCTGCGCCCTGCGCGACCTGCCGACGAGTCTGAGCCACGCGGCCTGGCGCGACGCCGCCGCCGCCGCCGTCACCGCCGCAGGGGCCACGGTGCTGGGAATCAAGGCCGAGCGCCTGCCCAACACCCTGTTCATGGCCGTGCCCGACTGGGACAGCCCGCAGCAGCTGATCACCCTCGACCTGCAGGGGGTGATGGTCTCGGCCGGATCGGCCTGTTCCTCGGGCAAGACCAAGCCGTCCAAGGCCGTCTCGGCCATGGGGCTGCATCACCTGGAAACCGGTGGCGTCCGGGTCTCCGGCGGCTGGGGCACGACCGAGGCCGACTGGCAGCGGTTCGCCGACCTGTGGACCGCCGCCTATGCCAAGCACCGGGCCCGATTGAGCGAACGCGCGAAGGAAACCGCCTGAGTCATGGCCGCTGTCCAGAAAACCATCGATGCCGTCGCCGCCCTCGAGAAATACGAGCACGGCTTTACCTCGGACATCGAGACCGAATACGCGCCCAAGGGGCTGAACGCCGACATCGTCCGCTTCATCTCCGAGAAGAAGGGCGAGCCGGACTGGATGCTGGAATGGCGTCTGGCCGCCTATGAGCGCTGGCTGGCCATGGAAGAGCCGACCTGGGCCGCGGTGAAATATACGCCGGTCGACTATCAGGAGCTGTTCTATTACGCCGCGCCGAAGAAGAAGGACGGGCCCAAGAGCCTCGACGAGGTCGATCCCGAACTGCTGGCCGTCTACGCCAAGCTGGGCATTCCGCTGGGCGAACAGGCGGTTCTGGCCGGGGTCGAGGGCGCGCCGAAATATGCCGTCGACGCGGTGTTCGACAGCGTCAGCGTCGTCACCACCTTCAAGGCCGAGCTGGCCAAGGTCGGCGTGATTTTCATGCCGATTTCCGAAGCCTTGCGCGAACATCCTGAGCTGGTGCGCAAATATCTGGGCTCGGTGGTGCCGGTCTCGGACAACTATTTCGCGGCCCTGAACAGCGCGGTGTTTTCCGATGGTTCCTTTGTCTACATCCCGCCGGGCGTGCGCTGCCCGATGGAGCTGTCGACCTATTTCCGCATCAACGCCTCGCAGACCGGCCAGTTCGAACGCACCCTGATCATCGCCGACAAGGGCAGCTACTGCTCCTATCTCGAGGGCTGCACCGCCCCGATGCGCGACGAGAACCAGCTGCACGCCGCCGTGGTCGAACTGGTGGCGCTGGACGACGCCGAGATCAAATATTCGACGGTGCAGAACTGGTACCCCGGCGACGCCGAGGGCAAGGGCGGCATCTATAATTTCGTCACCAAACGCGCCGACTGCCGCGGCGATCGCTCGAAGGTCAGCTGGACCCAGGTCGAGACCGGCAGCGCCGTCACCTGGAAATATCCGTCCTGCATCCTCAAGGGCGAGGACAGCTCGGGCGAATTCTATTCGATCGCCATCACCAACGGACATCAGCAGGCCGACACCGGCACCAAGATGATCCATCTGGGCAAGAATTCGAAGAGCCGGATCATCGCCAAGGCGGTGTCGGCGGGTCAGTCCGACTCGACCTATCGCGGCCTGGTCTCGGTGCACCCGAAGGCGACCGGGGTGCGGAACTTCACCCAGTGCGACAGCCTGCTGATCGGCAAGGACTGTGGCAGCCACACCGTGCCCTATATCGAGGCCCGCAACGGCTCGGCCCAGCTGGAGCACGAGGCGACCACCACCCGCCTGTCCGATGACCAGCTGTTCTACGCCCAGCAGCGCGGGCTTTCGGAAGAGGAGGCCGTGGCCCTGCTGGTCAACGGCTTCGTCCGTGACGTGATGCAGAAGCTGCCGATGGAGTTCGCGGTCGAGGCGCAGAAGCTGGTGGCGATCTCGCTGGAGGGGAGTGTCGGATGACGACTCCCGCCGCCGCCGACGTCGACATGACGGTCCAGGTCAGCCATCTGTTCTCGACGCCGCTGGTGGTCGGGAAGATCGCCGGCGGCGAAGCGCTGGCGCGCGACCTCGGGACGGTCACCCGCGCCCGGCGCGACAGTCATCCGGGTGTGGCCAAGACCAATGTCGGCGGCTGGCATTCGACCTATGACATGATGGACTGGGGCGGCTCGGCGGCGCGGACCCTGGCCCGACTGTCCGTCGGCCTGGCCAAGAGCGCCTCGGCCTTTGCCGACGCTTCGCCGGACGACTTCGACTGGACGGTTGAGATGTGGGCCAACATTTCCGGGCCCGGGGCCTCGAACGCGATCCACGTCCATCCCGGCTCTTTGTGGGCGGCGGTCTTCTACGTCGACCTGGGCGAGGCCGCGGCGGGCGAGGACGTGGGCGGACGGCTGCATTTCGAGGATCCGCGCCATCCGCTGCCCAGTATGCAGCACCGGGGCTTCCGCCTGACCGACGCCTCCGGGGCCCGGTACAACGGGGCGCTGACGGTCAGTTCGGCGATCGGCGACCTGGTGCTGTCCCCCTCGTGGCTCAAGCACGGGGTATCGACCTACACCGGCTCCGGCGAACGCATCAGCATCGCGATGAACCTGAATGCCGTGTCGCCGGCACGACCCAGGCCGGGCCCGCTTCAGTGACCGCCTCCGCCCCGAAACCCGCATCTCTCCCAACGAGGCCCTGACGTGCTTTCCATCAACAACCTCCACGTCGCCATCGGTGACAAAGCCATCCTCAAGGGCCTGACGCTCGACGTCCCGGCCGGCGAGGTGCACGCCGTCATGGGGCCGAACGGGGCCGGCAAGTCGACGCTGGGCTATGCCCTGTCGGGACGGCCCGGCTATGAAGCGACCGAGGGTTCCGTGGCCTGGAAGGGCGAGGATCTGCTGGCCCTGGACCCGTCCGAACGCGCGGCCAGGGGCGTGTTTCTGTCGTTCCAGTATCCGATCGAGATTCCCGGCGTCCCGGCCCTGACCTTCGTGCGCACGGCGCTGAACGCCCAGAAGCGCGCCCGTGGCGAGGAGGAGGTCTCGGCCCCGGCCTTCCTGAAACAGGTCAGGGCGGCGTCGGCGGCGCTGAAGATGGATTTCGACATGCTGAAGCGGCCGCTCAACGTCGGCTTCTCGGGCGGCGAGAAGAAACGGATGGAGATCCTGCAGATGGCGCTGCTGGAGCCGTCGCTGCTGATCCTCGACGAGACCGATTCCGGCCTCGACATCGACGCCCTGCGGATCGTCTCGGAGGGCGTCAACGCCATGCGCTCGCCCGACCGGGCCATGCTGGTCATCACCCACTATCAGCGCCTGCTCGACTACATCAAACCCGACCGGGTGCATGTGCTGGTTGCCGGCCGCATCGTCGCCTCGGGCGGCCCGGAACTGGCGCATCAGCTGGAGGCGGAGGGTTACGACCAGTACCTTCCGGCGGCGGCGTGAACGCGCCCGTCCGCATCGATCTGAACGACGTTTCCACCTTCCCGTCGAAGCGGGTCGAGACCTGGAAATACACGGACCTGCAGCGCGGACTGCGCGACGCGCCGCCGCCGTCGCCACCGGGTGTGGTCGACGGGAGCGGTCCCTTCTTCGCCCTGGGTGGCGACGGGATCGTGTTCGCCAACGGGCGTGCGGTCGGGGCCGACGCCTATGTCGGCCGGGGCCGCAAGACCCTGCGGCTGCGCTTCGTTTCGGACGCGGTCGGGACCGGCCATACGACCACGGTCCGCATCGCGGCCCAGCCGGACGCCGACCTGCTGATCCTCGAGAGTCATGAGGGCCGGGGTTCGGCCTATGCGGCCCACAACCGCCTGACGATCGACGTCGCGCCCCGGTCGACGGTTACCCGCATCGTCCTGGTCGACGAACCCGGGGACGCCGTCTCGATCACCCAGGCCACGGTCAACGTCGGGCAGGGGGGGCGCTATCGCCAGACCATCCTGACGACCGGTGCCCGGCTGCAGCGGCTGGAGACCCAGGTCACCCATGACGGCCACGCGGCCGATGTGCGGCTCGACGGCCTGTATGTTCTGTCCGACAGCCGCCAGTCCGACCAGACCACGGTCGTCGATCATGTCGGCCCCGACGGCCTGACCGCGCAGCTGACCAAGGGGGTGGTGCGCGACAGCGCCCGCGGCGTCTTCCAGGGCAAGATCATCGTCGAACGCGGGGCCGACGGCACCGACGCGCGCATGGGCCACCACGCCCTGATCCTGGGTGAACGGGCCGAGGTCGACGCCAAGCCGGAACTGCAGATCTATGCCGATGACGTGCAGTGTGCGCACGGCAATACCGTCGGCAATCTGGACGAGGCGGCCCTGTTCTACCTGCAGCAGCGCGGCCTGCCGCTGGATGAGGCCCGCGCCCTGCTGACCGAGGCCTTCCTGCGGGAGGTGACCGACCGGATCGAGCCGGAGGCGGTACGGGATGTGGTGAATCAATGGTTGACGGGGCGGCTGTGATTATTCCTCACCCATCGGGGGAGGGGGACCATGCGC
>TARA_R110000868_G_scaffold100301_2_pt1 | contig 45741 bp, 44 predicted proteins | sample TARA_R110000868 | Tara Oceans TARA_R110000868 (sample SAMEA4397489) | marine metagenome | biome: Polar Biome; feature: [SRF] surface water layer (ENVO:00010504); material: water (ENVO:00002006), including particulate matter (ENVO:01000060) such as... | depth 5 m | reverse complement strand
AATTTTTTAGCAAATGGAAAAAGTTTAAATGAGTTCTATTAAAAAGACTAGAAGAATATCAAAATGAATCAAATAGTATCAAATACTATTAAAAAAATGAAAAAACTTTTATTCTGTACCTATTCTGTACCTGTTGAAATAAAAAAGCCTCTCAATTTCTTGAAAGGCTTGATTTTACTAGTAGCGGGAACTGGACTCGAACCAGTGACCTTCGGGTTATGAGCCCGACGAGCTACCTACTGCTCTATCCCGCGATATTGGACTGCAAATATACAATCCTTTTTAATTTTAACAAGAATAATAATAAAAATATTATTGCCCAATACTATCTGATTGAAAATAAGCCAACTACGAATTTAAACAGTCTGCTTTTATATCTATAGCGTTACAACAAACCTCACAATCTCCAATATACCTTTGATTAGAAATCAAATAATCCAATAACATAGAAAAATATTTTCCAGACAATATAGAGATGTAAAATAATATTCGTGTATCTCTATTATAATCAAAAAAATAGGCAACATGTATACATGTTGCCTATTTTAAAAATTCAAAAAGTAAACTCTAACTTATAATTCAAACTATTCTTTTTCAATATCCATAGTTGCGGTAGCATTGTCTATTTGAAAACTCATTATACTCGGTGGGTTTTTACCGGAAATACTTATGTAATCTTGGTTTAATTTATTATCACTCACCATGATTGTGTTTAATTTAGCTAAACTCAAAAATTCCTTTGGCAAATCACCTGTTAATTCATTTTTGGATAATATCAATTCTTCTAAATTCTTTAATTGAGCAATTTCTACTGGAATCTTTCCTTCCAATTTATTGTCAATCAAACTCAACTTGTTTAGTTTCGTTAAGGCATTTATTTGGCTAGGAATGGTCCCGGTTAAAAAGTTGCTTCCTAATAACAATTCCTTTAAATTGGTTAACTTCATAAGCGCCAGAGGGATTTGTCCGGAAAAATTATTACTGTATAATTTTAAGGTCTCCAAATTTTTCAACTCGCCCAATTCAGTAGGAATGTTCCCGGCAAATCCATTCATAAACAATTCCAACGATTTTAATTCTTTTAGATCTTTTATTGTGGATGGCAATTTTCCGCCAAGTTTATTAAACGCTAAATTTAACTTTCGAAGATTTACTAAATTTCCTATTTCTGGAGGCAAAACACCTTGAAGGTTATTAAATTGAAGACTTAATTCAACTATATGATTGTTTTCAATTTTTACACCATACCAAGTATTTTCAGAAGCTTTTAAATCCCAAGTAGAGTTCCACTCTTTTCCATTGGTTGAATTATACAAAGCAATCAAGGCATCTTTTTCGTTTGGAGGTATAATGGCAAAAGAAAAAGATGTGATAAAAAACAAAATAAATAAGTGGTTTAATTTTCTCATGTCGAATAAATTGTAGGATTAACTTAAAAACGAAAGTAACCTAAAACAGGATTAAAAACTATTTTATTCGCTGTAATGCGTTTTTTTTTAACATTTGAATTCGATGAACTACAACCTGTTAATTAAAATTTTAAAATTTTTTGAATGTCCGTATTCATTCATAATACCATTTTTGTCATTCAGAATGGAGTGAAACGAAATGAAGAATCTATTGAAAATCAATGCGGTTCCTCCTTTGTCGGAATGACAAAATCATTATATTTTCAGACTTATGACAAATTACGGACATTCAATTAAAATTTTCAAACTCCATAAAAACCTTAATAAACTTTTAATTGGAATAAAGGAATTTTAAAACTTAAAAATTCACATTTAAAAGCTCTCCACTAAGCTGAAGCATTCTCAACTCCGCCAACTTGGCCTCATATTTTGAAATATTTCTGCTCAATTCTTCATTACGTAAATTGAGCTGCGCTTGTCTGAATTCAATTGAATTTACTTGTCCCAATTTAAATTTTTCCTCCGTTCGATCAAAGTTGTTTTGTGAGGTTGCAATATTTTCCTCCCTAATGTTGTAAATATTTAATTTGTTCTGATAGTCATCCCAAGCATTATTGAAATCACGCTCTAAATTAACTAATGTTTGTTCTTTTAGCAATTGCTGATTTTGCAAACTGATTTTTGCGCTTTTAACTCTTGCAATGGTGCTACCGCCATCAAATAAATTCCATGATAAATTAAAACCACCCGATAATCCCGTATTTAAGAATACCGCCAAAAATGCGGCGGCATTGTTATTATTCTTGCTCCAACCATAACTTCCATTCAATCCAATAGTAGGTAAATAGGCCGATTTGCCAAATTTTATATCGTATCCACTTATTGTAATGTTCTTTTCAATTTGCAAAAGTGCAATATTCCTGGTCTTTGCTTTTTCAAAAAGTTCTTCTTTGTTATACAGGATATCAAATTTTATTGCTGTATCCACTTCAAAATCATTTTCTAAAATATTGCCAAAAACAACATTTAAATCGCGTTTGGAGTTTTTCAATTCTTGTTCAGAATTAATCAAATTAATACTGTCATTATTAATATCAACCTCAGCATTTAACACAGCCAATTTGGTGCTTTGCCCATAATTAAACTGATATTTTGCACGAACTAATCTATCGTTTGAAATATCTAAAGTTTGCTTTAATGCCATGGTGTTTTCTGTTATTTGTGCCACATTATAATAAATTGTGAACAATTGATAAACCGTGTTTTCAATAGTTTCTCTAGCTTGAAGTTCACTTAACCGATAGCGCTCCTTAAGTTGTTTATAGTCATAACTTCTGCCCAAACCATCAAACAAAACATAATTTAGATTGACAGAGGCATTATAGCGCGAACTTTTTGCGCCATTTAAAACTGTAAAATCACCATTTGAAAATTGAGCTTCTGTATTATCAATATTATAGGTTGCTCCGGCATTTCCAGTTATGCTGGGTAAGTAACCTGAATTTAATAAACTGGCATTGTTTTTTGCTTCCTCTAAATCATTATTGGCCAATTTTATTCCATAATTGTTTTCTAGTGCCAAAGCTACAGCTTCATTTGGCAACACTATTTGTTGTTGGGCAATTACATTGGAAACCACTAATAATATGTTTAAAAGGATAACTCTATTCTTCATTTCCTTCAATTTGTTCTTTTATGGCGCGTTCAACTTCTTCCTTAGTTACAGCATCGCCTGTTGCTAGCCATTTTATATTTCTTTTTATACTATTACTAAATGACAAAAATATTGGCAAAAGCAGCAATGTTAATATGGTGGCATAAAAAATTCCAAAAGATATTGAAATCGCCATAGGTTTTAAAAATTGAGCTTGACGGCTTTTTTCCAATAATAAGGGCGCTAAACCTGCAATGGTAGTCAATGACGTTAAAAAGATAGCTCTAAACCTTGATTTACCGGCATCTAAAAGGGCCTCATCAAATTGCATTCCTTCTTTTAGGTTGGAATTAAATTTACCTATTAACACTAAGCCATCATTAACCATTATGCCAATTAAGGCAATAATACCTAATAACGAAATAACATTAACAGGAAAGCCTAACAACCAATGGCCCCAAGCCACGGCAGTTAAACTAAATGGCACCAATAATAACAATAAAAGGGGTTGGCTGTAACTTCTAAAGGTAAATGCTATGGTGATGTAAATAAGTAACAAAATTATTCCTCCGGCACTTTTTAAAGATTTGGACAGTTTTGTAGCCTCTCTATTTTGACCTTCGAAAGAGGCTGAAATAGTTGGGTATTTTGATTGTAATTGAGGGATGAATTCGGTTCTAATATCGTCTAATATATCTGTGGCACTATTACTTGGATCTTTTAGATCTGCGGATACTTGAATTTCTCTTTGGCCCTCCAAATGATTTATGGCTACATCTCCTCTTTCTATGGTATAGGTGGCAATATCCTTTAAAGTAACACGTTCACCTATAGGTGCTACTATTCGCATATCATCTAAATCATTAATAGACTCTCTATTGCTTCTATCATATCGTACCCAAACTCTAATCTCATCTTGACCTCTTTGAAAACGCTGTGCCTCTACACCAAAAAAACCTGCCCTAACTTGGCTCATTACTGTTCTTAAATCTAGGCCAAGCAAATACGCATTTTCTTTTAATTCAAGACGAATTTCCTTAATACCAGCAGGATCATTATCTTCAATATCCTTCAATAAAGGATTACTTTCTAAATATGCCTTTAACTCTACTTTTGAAGCTTTTAATTCTGAAATATTATTACTTAGTAATGACACTGAAACGGGACTTCCACCAAAGTTTCCACCGGAACCGAAAATTAATCTTTCAGTACCAATAACAGGGCCCACCAAATCCCTCAGTCTGTTGGCTACTAATGATGAGTTGATTTCATCTGGCCTTTCTTCTCCTGGCAACAAATTAATTTGCAAACTTGCACTCGAACTACTGTTTAAGGTTAAAATGGTGTTTTCAAAAAGCACTTTATCTGTTCCTTTTAAATATTTTTCTGTAAACTCTTTATTTACTATAAATGACTTTTCTTCTATCATGGAAATAATGGAATCTGTAACCTTTACATTTGTTCCATTAGGCATGTTTAATTCAATGGAAACCGTATCGCTGGCAACGGTAGGGAATAACGTTACGCCTATAATACCACCACCTATGGATCCAAAGGTTAAAATCAATAACATCAAAAATATTGATAAGGACAGTATTTTAAACTTTAAGGCAAAATCTAATGTTGGACTATAAATCCTATCTCTTAAAAAACGCATTACCCTATCACCAATTATATTTAGTTCCCGCATCTTAGCAAAAAACTGTTTAATTTTTGAAGGATGTTTTTCAACTTCAATCTTATGTAAAGCCTTTGAATGAGCCAGATGCGCAGGAAGTATAATAAGAGCTTCTATTAAAGACACCGATAGCGTTAGCATGACTATAATAGCTACTTCACCAAAAAATTCGCCAATTCTACTATCTAAAAACAAGAACAAAGAAAATGCCAATAATGTGGTAATAATAGCTGAAACGACAGGTGGAATCACTTCCATAGTGCCATCAATAGCTGCCTGAATAGGCGTTTTACCTTTCTCGTAATGTTGATATATATTTTCACCAACAACAATGCCATCATCTACTAAAATACCAACAACTATAATCATTCCAAAAAGAGATAACACATTGATAGTAACATCAAATTGACCCGCAAAAACAAACATCCCTAAAAAGGAAAGAGGCAAGCCAAAGGCTACCCAAAAAGCCACTCTTGTATTAAGAAATAGCGACAAGAAAAACAAAACTAACAGCATTCCTATAATGGCATTCTCAGTAAGTAATTGTGTGCGCTGATTTAATGTGATTGATAAGTCTCTCACAACGTCTAAACGAACATTATTATATTTTTGGTTATAATCTTCTATGTACTTTTTTACATTTTCTGCAGACGACATTAAATCCTCACTATTGGTACTAGTAATAGTAATATTAACTGAAAGTTGTTGATTAAAATAGGATGCATTGGGAGTTTCGGCAAAACGATCACGAATAATTGCTATATCTTTTAATCTTATGGTTTTACCATCATTAGAAGCTTTTATAACAATATTTGATAGTTCATCACCATAATAATTTCTATTATTGGCTCTTATTAAATATTCTTCCGCATCCGTTTTTATATTTCCTCCAGTTACTAAAATATTTGAGGCGCTAACCGCTTGAGAAACTTCATTAAAAGTTAAATTATAAGCTAACAAACTGGTTTCATTAACCGCAATTTCAATTTCTTCTTGAGGATAGCCCGATAATTGAACTTGAGATATACCTTCTATGGTTCGCAAATCGTTTTCAATTTGTCTAGCAATTTGTTTTAGTGTAGCTAATGGAATATCTTTTCCATTCACTGCAAATGATATGGTTTGCCTAACTTCTTCTTGTTTTGCAACTATTAATGGTTCCATCCCTGTTGGAAAAGAAGGCACTCTATCAACAGCATTTTTAACTTCAAGAAGCATAAAATCTATATTTTCACCCTTTTGAATTTCAACAGTAATAGTTCCACTATTTTCTCTAGATACAGAGGTAACACGATCTACCCCTTTTAGTCCTTTTAAATTATCTTCAATTTGAAGCACGATCCCTTCTTCAATCTCTTGTGGAGATGCTCCAGGATAGGTGATGCTTATGTTGATTATTTTTGAATCAGTTAAGGGAAAAAAAGATGATTTTAAGGATAACAATCCTATGGTTCCAAAAGCAAAGAAAGCAATGATAAAAATGTTTACCGCAACATGATATCTAATAAAATAGGCTATTATTTTTCTCATTGGTATTTAGTTAGCTATTTTTGAAAAGGTTTTACCAGCATCCCTGCGTAAGCGCCAGGAATAGGACGCTTTAGAATTATCGCCCCATTTGGTGCTCCTTGAATAACCATTTTAGTTTCAGAAAAATAAATGGGCTTAACAGGTATCACATCTAATATGCCATTATTAACGACAAATATTTGTTGATCATCCAACAATAAATTCCTGTCAATTTCAATAGCATCATTAACTGTCTCACCAGTAATATTTGCCTCTAAATATACACCTTCTTTTAAACTAGGATCTTTAACATCTATATAGGCTGTTATAGTTTGTGTAGTTTGATCAATACTGCCATTTATTCTGGAAATTTTACCTATAAAGCTCGCTGTTTTATCTAAAGTGTTCAATGCCACTTCTTCTCCTATCTTTAACAAATGGGCATATGATTTGCTTATAGCGACTTCCATTTCATATTCAGAAGGATCAATAAATTCGCCTAGTTTTTGTCCATTTCTTATTAAAGTTCCCTCAGAGACCAATGCTTCTGTTAATATCCCTGCATAAGGTGCCGTTATGGTATATTTGGATAAGCGTTGTTCTAAGTTTTTTACATTATAATAACTAGAAACTATACCACGACCAATAATAAAATAATTTTCTTTTTCTGAAGACATCTCAGGTATTTTTGAGGTGGTTTTACTTAAATCAAACCCATTAAGATAATCTTGCCATTTTTGGTAAACTTCAGGAAAATCCAACCTTAAATCGGGCATAATAGCCGCAATGGTGTTATATAAATTACTTTTGGCTGATTGAACACTCGCATAATACTCTGAGTCATCAATGCGAATTAATGCTTGCCCTTTACTAAATTTCTGTCCGGGCTTAAACAATACATTGCCTGTTTTAAAAATACCTTGAACTTCAGAATAAATTTCTACGCGGCGTTTTGCAACTAAACTGCCATTAGCTGGAAGCTTTATTTGTACTGATCCGTTTTTTACAGTATCAACAAAAACCATTTTTATTACTTTCTCAAGAACAGGTTTTGGTTTGTTTTTACTTGCTATTAAAGATTTAGCAAGAAATAGTGAAACCACAATTAATAAAATTCCAATTACAGAAAGTATAAGTTTTCGCATTCTATGAGGGTTTAAAAATAATTAAACTACAAATCTATTGGTAAGTTTAATTCATAATAGTTAAATAAATCTTAAAATAACTATGACTCATCAATGGCCTCAATCTCTAACTGAATATTTTCCCACTTTTGCATCAAGTCCTGCAAATTGGTTTTTTTGTTTTGATAATTATCAAAAAAATGAGGTTTTGAGGTTACTTCTTCATAGTTTATTTCCAATGATAAATCGATGTTTTTAAGCTCTTTTTCCAACTGGCTAATTTGGGCTTCAATGTTACTCAATCGATTATTTAAAGACTTTAATTTCTTCTGGTTCTCATAAGATTGCTGTGGTTTTTCTTTTGGTATTTCTTTAACAACATTTCGCTTTTCTACTTCACGTAAATTAAGAACATTCCGTTGTTCCAAGTAAAAATCAATATCCCCTAAATATTCTCTGATCTTATGGTCTTTAAATTCATACACCTTATTTGTTAGCCCCTGAAGAAAATCGCGGTCGTGAGATACTAAAATTAGGGTGCCTTCAAACTTTATTAGCGCATCCTTTAATACCTTTTTCGATTTTATATCTAAATGGTTAGTAGGCTCATCCATGATAAGCACATTAAGTGGTTGCAATAATAATTTTGCCAAAGCCAAACGGTTACGTTCGCCTCCAGACAATACCCGAACATACTTTTCGACCTCATCGCCACGAAACAAAAAAGAGCCTAAAATATCTCGAACTTTGCTTCTGTTAGCTGCATTGGCAGCATCAATCATGGTATCTAAAACGGTTTTATTACCGTCTAAATACTCTGCTTGATTTTGGGCAAAGTAACCTATTTGAACATTGTGACCCAATTTTAAATGACCATCAAATTTTATATCGCCCACCATAATTTTCGCCAGTGTTGATTTTCCTTGGCCATTTTGACCCACAAAAGCAGTTTTACTATCGCGCTCCACAACAATATCTATATGCTTTAAAACCTGATTACTGCCATAATTTTTTGAAATATTATGAGCCTCAACAACTACTTTACCAGGAACCACAGACACAGGGAATTTAAGGGACATCACGCTGTTATCATCTTCATCTACCTCAATCCTGTCAATTCTATCTAGCTTTTTTATAAGTGATTGCGCCATCGTTGCTTTGGACGCTTTAGCACGAAATTTTTCAATTAGCTTTTCCGTTTGTTCTATTTGTTTTTGTTGATTTTTTTGAGAAGCCAATTGCTGCACTTTCATTTCTTCTCTTAGAACTAAATATTTTGAATATGGTTTTTGATAATCATAAATTCTTCCCAATGAAATTTCTATGGTTCTGTTGGTTACATTATCTAAAAACATTTTATCATGCGACACGATAACCACCGCTCCAGAATAATTTTTCAAAAAACCTTCTAACCAAATAATGGATTCAATATCCAAATGATTGGTTGGCTCATCCAGTAATAAGATATCATTGTTTTGCAGCAGTAGTTTTGCCAATTCTATACGCATGCGCCAGCCTCCAGAAAACGTATCTGTCAACTTTTCAAAATCCTTACGTTGAAACCCTAAGCCTTGAAGGATTTTTTCTGTTTCGCCTTGATAATTATAACCTCCTAAAATTTCATATTGATGATGAAATTCATTCAAATCCACCATTAATTGGTGATAGGCTTCACTTTCATAATCAGTACGTTCTGCCAGTTGGTGATTTATATCTTCTTCTTTTGCTTCAATCTGCTTAATCTCGGTAAAAGCTTCGTATGCTTCCTCAAGAACGGTTCTACCAAAATCAAAATCAATATCCTGTTTTAAAAACCCTGTTTTTAAGGCTTTATCTGTAGCGATTTGACCTGTGTCCGGTTCCATTTCTCTTGATAAAATTTTAAGCATGGTTGATTTACCAGCACCGTTTTTACCAATTAATCCTACCCTGTCACCATTATCGAGTTTAAAGGTGATATCTTCAAAAAGGTAGTCTCCTTGAAAGGAAATTGATAAATTATGAATGTTCATCATAGAAATGTAACTTATATTACTAAAGCTTATTATTTAAAACTTATTTTTGCTTTGTGTTTGCGGATGCAAAAATACACTAATTTACATGTTTAAAAAAGGATCATCATTATATAGCATAATTACTGGAAAGTGTCCTAAATGTCATGAAGAGTCCATGTACATAAATAAGAATCCTTATCATTTGGCCGACACCTTAAAAATTCATGATCGCTGTTCAACGTGCCATACTAAATACAGACTAGAACCTTCGTTTTTTTATGGCGCCATGTATGTGAGTTATGCAGTGGGAATTGCTTTTGCCGTGGCTGCATTTATAATTAGTAATCTTATTTTTCAAGCTAATATAAACACCACATTTATAGCCATTGTTTCTACATTAGTTATTTTTATGCCAATTATTATGCGACTCTCCAGAAATATTTGGATTAACTTGTTTATACATTATGATAAATCGGTAGTTAAAAAGTAGTAGCAATACGCTAGCACTCGAATCGAGCACTGTCTATCTCTGCTTCCAAAGGTGTTTCATAATTAATTAGCTTAAAAAGTTTATCAGCTACGTAAGGCCCTATCATAACACCTCTTGTTCCTAAGCCATTTAATACAAACATGTTTTTATGTTTATTATGTCGCCCAACTAAAGGACGCCTATCCTTTACGGTAGGTCGAATACCGGCCACATGATTTACAACTTCAAAAGGACATACTATTAATGTTTTAAGTTTTGTTAAAAGTTCCTCTTTAGCTTTATTTGTGACCTTGTTTGATGTATCATCCCAATTATATGTAGCTCCAACTATATAATAATTGTCGCCTAATGGAATTAAAAACACGGGGCCTTTTAAAATAAACTCAAGATTTAAATTGGGCGCATAAATAGTCACCAATTCTCCTTTGGTAGGTATTAATGGCAACTGCTTGAAAAAAGGGTTTTTATGTACTCCAAAACCCTCTGCAAATACAATGTGCTTGGATTTTATATCACTATAATGTATTGCATTAGGAGTAATTTCTAAGGTTTGATAATTAAATTCATTTTCAATCAAAATTTTATTTTTCAATAAATACGCCCTATAAGTATCTATTAAACATTTAACATCTATTCTGCCCGTTTGCAACACTTCTCCAAAACCTAATGGAGCATCAATATGGTGGTTTGTGTTTTTAACTAGATTTGTTGAAAGGTATTGAGAAAGTTTAGGTTTATCTGAAGCAGCAAACCAATCATTTTGTTCTTCCAAAGATGAAAATTTGCGATAAACAGGAATTTTATAATCCAATATTACATTGAATTCAGTTTCGATACGCTTATACATTTGCAAGGCTATCACGAGCTGCTCTTCACTTTTCCAAACTGGTGTAAAACGTTTTAAAACAACTGGATTGTACAATCCACCAGCAACTGTTGAAGATAGTTGGGATTTATTATCAAAAACAACAAAAGATTTATTATGGGCCCTTAGTTGCTCACAAAAACTTATCCCGGCTAAACCGCATCCTACAATTATATAATCTACTTGCATCCTTAAGCGAAGATACACAGTTTAATAACTTGTTTACCATAAAAAAACGCTCAATTTTACAATTGAGCGCTTAACATTATATTTATTAACTATGTGATCAATACGTCCACATATCAAGTTCAAAATCTCTAATTTTATCCTTGATTCTATCAGATTCCAACAATTGCATTAAAGCATTACGGGTAACATACTCCGTAATTTTTCTGTCACCTTGTACATTTTCTTCTTTATAAATATACCCACTAAAACGTTTTGCGTTTAAAATATGGTCAAAAGAAAACGGCATCGAACTATTCTCATTGTTAAATGCTTTTGCTTCATGCAATACATTTCTTGCATCTGGCAAGAACACCCAGAAGAGTTCAACTAAATCGGGACTATCTGTATCAATGAAATTCACATCGGGAGCCACAGGTGCAATTCCTAATAATCTGTATTTCATTTCAGATTGACGTTTATCAAAATACCAAAGACCTTTTATGCGGTATTCTTTGATATCGGCTGCAGTAATATCTCTTCTGTTGATATATTCGGCTGATAGTGTTTCACCTGCATTGATTTGCTCAATACCCAGCTCTGTTGTATCAATCTTTACCAAAGCAGATTCAATATCCTTTAGTGTACGTTTCGATGTAAAGTAAGAATCATCGTAAATGTTTTTTATTTTGCCATTTTTAATGTTCTTCATAAGTACATCGTACAACGAACGTCTGTCTTTTCCAATATTATTGGTGTCAATTGGATAATACAATGGAAAATTTATACGCTCATCAAGAACCACTTTTTCCCATGTCATTTTGGCAAAAAGAATATCTCGATCGTCCACATAACCATATTCCAATGGTTTATCATTGTCGTATGCTTTTTGCGCCGCTGTTCTAACACCAATTTCCTGTGGACTTTTTGCATTGAGTATATTGGCTTGTGCAAATACACCTAAGGTTGCAAAAACAGTCGTAACGGTCAATAAAAAACTTTTCAAATTCATCTGTTATACATTTTAATTTATTAGAACTCTTTTAATACAAAGTCTAATTTAGTTTGTTAACTCAATAAACACTGGTGATACTTTTTTAAGTATTACACTTACACCATCGGCTTTAGCTTCAATATCAAATATTTGAACACCTTCACCACGTTTTGCCTTGGTCAATGCTTGTTTTGCTCTTGAATCTAACTTACTTCCATTTACATTCATGGTTGGCTGCCCTGGAACTTTAAATTTAAATCCTGTTACACGTAGTGGTAATTCAAAATCAAAATCATCAAATTTAGCACCGATAGTCGATATTTCTAGACTACTACGTTGCATACTTAGCGAGCCATCTTCACCTCTTACAGTACCTGTTGGTTTTGGTAAATCTTTGATTCTAAATACAGCTTTGTCACTAACTTTTTGACCATCAGGAAGGGTGCCAGTTACATTAATGGTAACTTCTCTACCTTTAATAAGTGTAGCATCCATAAGATATTTGCTCCCACCAGTTCTGCTTAATCCTTGACCACCAGCAACCACTTTATTATCGGAAACTCCGGCGAATGAAATCGTCATTGGGTTTTTAACACCACGATAGACTACGTTCATTTTATCTGCAGAAATTGTTGCTGCGTTAGGTTTTGGAACAGTTGCAAATGATTGGGTTACTGGAACCTCAACTTCTATTCCATCTTGAGCAAAAATTAATTTTCCTCCAATTTTATGTTCACCTGCTGCGCCAGCATTCACTTTTAACTTAACTTTACCGCCTTCTATGGTAAAGTCTTTTTCTTCAACTAGTTTTCTTCCATCTAACGTTAACTCAACTCTATTTGGTTTTGTACTGGCATCTGTTCTTCCTAAAACAATCTCGCCATCAAATTGCTCGCCATTAAAATAAGCGGCCTTAGATGTTTCCAGTAAGGTTGTATAGTTTGTCATAGACACCTCACTTGTAAGTGTTCCTTTTAACATGGTTGACATGACTTCAGATTCTGTTGTTTTGATATCCGCTTGAATCTGTGTCATTTTTGTTAATGACGCTACTAATGGAAATCCTTTGTAATTATGATCTAACCAACCAACAGTACCTGCGCCGCGTTTTACAGCGTCGGTCGCAAATTTTGATTGCACATCTTTAATTACAGCGTCCATTCCCTCTTGTCCAGATAGTACTTTGGTTACACCATCTCTAAAGGTTGCCATTTGAGCTAAAAATTCCTTTCCATCTGGTTTTATGACATCTCCTTTAAAAAAATGTTCATCCAGATAATCACCTTTATCCATGATTTCATAATCTGTAGGATCTTTAATTTTAGCGGTCATTTTGTTTTTTAAATCATCTAGGTAAGCATTAAAATTGTTTGCCAATGTTTTAATTTGGCTTGCCTGAGCCTTTAATGGTTCATATTTAGCTGGTTGTTCACTAGCTTTTTGCTCTAATCCAGCCATAAAAGTTGCATTACGTTCGGATGCAGCTTCGTTAGACTCGGTTAGTTTTTCGTTCATTAATCCAAATGCTGAAAGCACTTCTTTTGACATATTTAATGCGAGCATAGCTATAAATATTAAATACATCAAGTTGATCATTTTCTGTCGTGGTGATAAATTTCCTGCTGCCATGTCTAATTAGGTTTTTTGGTTAAATATTAAAATTTGGGTAAAAACCATAATTAGTTTTTGTTCATTGCAGACAACATGCCACCATACACTCCATTTAACGATGATAAGTTAGATGCTAAAGATTGCATTTGTTCTTTTAATTTAGCAGCATTTTCGATGGACTCTTCATTAATGGACGCTTGACGATTGATGCTATCTAACTGTACTTTATATAAGCTGTTTAAAGACTCCATTTGAGCAGCAGCTAACGATAATTCTTCACCATATTTTTTTGTAGCTTCAATAGAATCTACTGTTGATGACATATTTTTAGCAGCGCCTTCAAAGTTTTTAATGCTGTCTCCTAAACTTGCCATGAGTTCACCATCAATTCTTGCGTCTTTTAATAACTCATCTAATTTTTTAGACAGCAGGCCTTGGGCGTCTTTTGATTCTTTTTTGTTACTGGTCGATTCTCCACCAGCTAATTCTGGATAGACTAATGACCAATCTAAGTCACCATCTACGGGCTCAAATGCTGAAATAGCAAAAATAATTGCTTCGGTAACCAGACCCAAGGTTAACATAACGTTACCTGTTAAAGGGCCTAATTCAAAATGGATGATTTTAAATAGCGCTCCAACTATTACAATTGATGCTCCTAATCCATAAGCTAAATTCATAAACTTTTTACTTGCTCTTGACTGTGCCATAATTTTCGGTTTTTAATTTAAGTAAAATACTTAAGTAGGTTAATTAATAGTATTAAAATTGTTGTTATTTATTCTTTGCGTTTTTTGTTACTTGTGTCCCCATGTAATCTTGTACAGTTCTAAATCCTATGTAGCATCTTGCCGAATCTGCATATTCATAATCTCTCGAACTAACTTGTAAAAAATACGCAACGTCTTTCCAAGATCCGCCACGAACAACTTTACGTTGATTGTCATTTTCGTTTAAACTTGGATTTACTGTTGAAACATATTCATAAGAGGATGGATCATACGATGCATTTACCCATTCTGAAACATTTCCTGCCATATTATATAGGTTATAATCATTAGGCTCGTAAGATTTTGCTTCTACAGTATATAAAGCTTGATCTGCTGCATAATCGCCTCTTACTGGTTTAAAATTTGCCATAAAACAGCCTCTATCGCTCTTTGTGTAAAAATCACCCCACGGGTAGGTTGCTGCTTGCAATCCACCTCTTGCCGCATACTCCCATTCTGCTTCAGAAGGTAATCTGAAAGAATTTACAAAGGCAGCTCCTTTTCTTGATTTTTGATAGCCGTTTTTATATAAGGTTCGCCATTGGCAAAATGCCTTGGCTTGTTGCCAAGTAACTCCAACTACCGGATAATCACTGTAAGCTTCATGCCAGAAATAATCATTGTGCATGGGCTCATTATAGGAGTATGCAAAATCTCTTATCCATGTGGTTGTATCTGGGTATATTTTTAACTGCTCTTTTATTAAAACGTCTTTACGTTTTAAGTTTCTGTTTTTCGCAGCCTTTTCAATATCCATATACGTATATTGAAATTGAAATTTATTTACATCCCATGTGCGTTGTCCGTTATAGGACTCTTCAAGTGGAAGGTGCATGGTATCCATAACTTCTGCATAATATTCATCTGGATAATCAGCAGTATCAAAAATTAAATCAACATCTTTATTTAACTTTCTTCCTTCATATCCAGTAGGTCCCAATCCGGTATAGTTTTCAAACATATACTTTTCATAGACCGACATATTTGCGGTATCGGCATCTTTAAATGCATACTCACCAATTCCACCATCATCAGGTACTTTACCAACTTCGTCTGCCAAAATAGCCAACTTAGTTCTAATAATGGAATCTCTAACCCAATTTACAAATTGACGATACTCGCTATTAGTGATTTCGGTTTCATCCATATAAAAAGCTCGAACAGTAACTGTTTTTGCCGGTGCATCATGTACGCCGGCCAAATCGTCATCTGCCTTACCCATTATAAAAGCACCACCAGGAATAAGTTCCATTCCAAAGGGCTTTTCAGGATGCCATTTCTTTCCTTTAACACCAACTAATTCACCTCTATCATTAGAGCCACAACTAGTAAGCAATGTTAATAATACTGATAATAAAATAAACTTCTTCATATCCATAGAAAACTCGAGGTTAATTATTTATGCCAAATTTTGAGAGTGTAAACATATTTATATATTTTTTAAAAAACAACTATTTTCGTAAAAAAAATACATTTCATCGTAAAAAAAGTGCTTTTTACCGATAAAAAACAACTTTTACAAGTATTTACAAACTAGATACTATTCTTCTGAAACGCTTTATACCAGCGATCTGGGACATTATTATTGCAGGCATCCAGATAATCCTGGTGCATGCAAGGTAATAACGTGTGTCTCTTTAATTTATTATTGACTTCGGTTAAAAATGGTATCTCGATCCACCATCTAGCTGTTTTATTGCTCTTATAAAAGATGAGCTCTTGATCATCAACTAACGTAATGTATTTTTGATAATTATTTTCATCATTGAAATTATCATCTTTTACTCTAAAGTTAATGCCTTCTATAAAATACCAGATAATTTGGGCCATTAGCATCGAGGTAATCTCATCATCTTTCGAGGGTTTGTACTCATAGATCCCAAAGGAAGACACCTTATTACTTATTCCTGCATACCGTGAAATGGCACAAATTTCCTTGCCATCAAATCCATTGGGCGAATACTTTTGATTTAAACTTACTTCTGAACTCTTCACTGAGTTTAAATCGATACTTACAATATTGGCATCCCTTAATACAGGCTCAACCAGTTTTATGTTATTTGAAACCTGACCCAAACGATAGGATTCAAAATACAGTTTATCCATCAAGTCTATTTCTTCTTGTGAATTAAAATAGGTTTGATACCCAATAGTAGCGTAATTAAATAGATTGTAAGGTTTATCCAATATAATCTTACCTACAAAGCTAGTGTTTTTTATGGGCTTTGTAGAATCTCCCAAATCAAACCTACAATCTATATTTACAATATTTACCATAGGAATAATGGCATCATAGGCACGATAATTGGCATACGTTAAATCTTGTGTGCCACCAATAATAACGGGAATGATATGCTTTTCTAATAAAATAGCAAGCGTCGTCTTTAATGCAAAATAGGTGTCATCAATTGTTTCTCCCTTATTAATATCTCCTAAATCGGCAATATTGGTGTCCCAACTTCCTGGGAAAAGGGCGTAAAATGATTTTCTTATTTCGTTTAGCTGAAATTCTTCTCCTATATAGTTAGCGTCATTTCTGTTTTCCAAAACACCTATTAGTGCCACATGAACGCCTTCAAGATCTGGAATGCCTTTTTGTTTTGAGTGGATTCGCAACTTTCTCCCTAAGGCCTGTTGTGAAAGCAATTCGTTATGTGCTAACACCAAATCTGATACAGGAGACAGAAAATTAAAGTTCATTTTAAATTCTTAATGTTTTTTATTTGTCATATGCTATTCGCCTACATATTCTAGATATTTTAATACATTAGAATATCTCATGTGGCAAACTATTTCTTTTTTGTAGCAGTTTTTTTCTTAACAGCTTTTTTCTTAGGTGTCTTTTGTTCTATAAGATCTTGTGCTTTTTCTAATGTCATTTTAGACACATCCACCGATTTATCTAATTCAATCTTTGTTTTTCCTTTTAAAATAGTGTGTCTTCCCCAACGCGCTTTTTCCACTCTAATACCTTCTTCTTCCCAGTTATGAATTACTTTATCAATATCCTTTTGGATTTTCGTTTCAATGAGTTCTACAATATCGCTTTCAGATAAATTATCCCAATCATATTTCTTATTTACATTAATAAACATATTGTTCCATTTTATAAACGGACCAAAACGACCTTTCCCTTTTTGAACAGGTAATTTTTTATACATATATATAGGAGCATCGGCTTCTTCCTTTTCCTTAATAAATACAATCGCATTTTCAAGTTCGACACTCAAAGGATCTACGCCTTTAGGAAGCGATACAAATTTACTGCCATACTTTACATAAGGCCCAAAACGGCCATTATTTACTTCAATTTCTTCTCCTTTATAATTACCAAGATTTTTTGGAAGTTGAAATAAATCCATGGCTTCCTCATAGGTAATTGTATTTAACTGCTGCTCTGGGGACAAACTTGCAAATTGTGGTTTTTCTTCATCATCTACCGTACCAATTTGAACCATGGGTCCAAACTTGCCTAAACGAACACTGACTTGTTTTCCTGATTTTGGATCGGTTCCAAGGATGCGCTCTCCAGATTCTCTATCGGCATTTTCTTGAACATGCTCCACCTGCGGATGAAAATCTTGATAGAAATTCTTCATTACTTTAGTCCAATCTTCTTTGCCTTCCGCAATATCATCAAACTCCTCCTCAACCTTAGCAGTAAAATTATAATCTAAAATATGCTCAAAATGAGTTACTAAAAAGTCGGTAACAATCATACCAACATCTGTCGGCACCAATTTTCCTTTATCAGAACCAAACTTTTCATTCAGCAATTTTTCTTTGACGCTGCCCTTTTTAAACGTTAGTTGCGTGTAATTGCGTTCTGCTCCCTCAACACTTCCTTTTTCAACATATTTTCTGTTTTGAATAGTTGAAATGGTTGGCGCATAGGTTGAGGGACGTCCAATACCCAATTCTTCCAATTGTTTTACTAATGAAGCCTCTGTATATCTATATGGAGGACGTGTATAGCGTTCGGTGGCTGTGATATAATTATTATGTAATGTCTCGTTGGTTTTCATCGCTGGCAACATGCCTTCTTGCTCGGTATCTTCATCATCGCTACCTTCTAAATACACTTTTAAAAACCCATCAAAAGTAATCACTTCACCATTTGCTGTAAATTGGTCTTTGTGTGTTGAAGCACTTATTTTAACATTGGTGCGTTCTAACTCTGCTTCACTCATTTGCGAAGCAATGGCACGTTTCCAAATTAAATCGTACAACCGTGTTTGGTCTCTATCGATATGGACAGAATGTAAAGAAAAATCAGTAGGTCTTATGGCCTCATGTGCTTCTTGTGCCCCTTTGGATTTTCCTTTATAATTACGGGGTTTACTATATTTTGAACCAAAAGAACTTTCAATTTCTTGTTGCGCTCCTTTTCGGGCTTCGTCAGATAAATTGACACTATCTGTTCTCATATAAGTAATAAGTCCAGATTCATAAAGGCGCTGCGCCATCGTCATCGTTTTACTTACTGAAAAATATAACTTTCGTGAAGCCTCTTGCTGAAGCGTCGATGTTGTAAACGGTGCTGCTGGTGATTTTTTTGCTGGCTTCTTTTCCAGCTCAGCTACTTTAAAACTGGCATTGCCGTTCGATTCTAAAAACTTTAAAGCCTCGTTTTTAGTAGAAAATGTTTTCGGTAATTTAGCCTTAAATGATTGGCCCTCTTCATTTGAAAATTCGGCATCAATCCTAAATGATGCGACTGATGTAAAGTCTTGAATTTCACGTTCACGTTCTACAATTAAACGCACAGAAACCGACTGTACTCGTCCTGCTGATAACCCCCCTTTTACTTTTCTCCAAAGTACGGGAGACAATTCATATCCAACAATTCTGTCTAAAACACGACGGGCTTGTTGGGCATCAACCAAATGATAATCAATATCGCGTGGGTTTTCAATCGCTTTTTGAATTGCTGATTTAGTGATTTCATGAAAAACAATACGTTTTGTTTTGGCTTTATCTAAATTTAAAGCTTCGGCTAAATGCCATGCTATAGCTTCTCCCTCACGGTCCTCATCACTCGCTAACCAAACCATATCGGAATTTTTAGCTAAATCCTTAAGTTTTTTTACAACTGCTTTTTTATCTCTTGAAATTTCATATTTCGGTTTAAAATCACCTTCCACATCAACCCCTAATTCCTTTGAAGGAAGGTCTGCAATATGTCCAAAACTCGATTCTACTTTAAAATCCTTACCTAAAAACTTTTCAATAGTTTTAGCCTTAGCTGGTGATTCAACAATTACTAAATTCTTCGTCATATGTCTTTTTTAAAGGTACAAATGTATATGAAAAAAAGTTTATGTGCTTAATTTTAAAGATTATCTGTTTTCTCACTAAATAAATTAAACTTCTTTAAGCTTATAAATATTGGCTTTTATACAGATTAAAAGAATCGCCATAAGCCGATATTAGATCTCAGAAATTTGATTGCCATTCTCAAATCCGATTACTTTTTTGTAAATAAAATACACGGGATGATATACAAAGGCAGCAGTAAACAAGACTCCAATCCCACATAACAAAAGACCAACAATTTCGGCGAGTATTGCAGATACAATTATTAAACCAAAAGCTAATAACCATTTTTTATGACCAAGTTTAAAACTTAACTTTACGATATCTCCCGTACTCAGGTCTGGATTAAATGCAAACATTACGGTGAAAAACGATAATGGAACCATCGCATAAAATATAGGCAAGTAACATAATAAGATAGCGAGAATTGCAATTCCAACGGTTGCCAACATGAGCATAAATGTTTTATTAAAGTAATTGGCTTTAAAAAAATGAAACAAATCCGATGTGGTTACCTGCTCATTATGGTCAAGTTTTCTCATCATCCTGAAAAATCCAGCATTTAATGCAAATGAAACGGCGCTAAGCGCAAAAACAGCTACAACAATAAATACAATATAAATCAATGACATTCCCGCAAAAAACGCCGTAAACGCTTCTGGATCACTATGCCCACTTTTTGATTGTGTCATGAATATTCCTATTAATGGCGCATAAATAACAATAATTAATGGTAACATAATAATTATGGTAATCGCTTGAAGTAAAAACCCTTGAAGCCATGTTTTTTTAAACAACTCAATAGACTCACTGAATATGCTGCCAAAGTCTAATTGCTTCGCATTACTTATTTTTTCTAAAATACTGTTAACTGCATTCATTTTATATGTTTTGATTGGTTTCAATAAAAGTAAGTACTTTAACAATTATATCACAACTTTAACACAAGTTTACGCCTGCCACTTTGTCATAAAATATAAATTTATTGTATCTTTGCACGCTTATTGACCCTAGCTGAATCAATAAACTATGGAAAAGATTATAGACGAAAATAAACAAGGAGAGTTTCTAATCCTTGAGCACAAAAAAGACAGTATTAAAAAACTTTTTATCGAAAGTTATGGCTGCGCCATGAACTTTAGTGATAGTGAAATTGTAGCATCAATTTTGGCCAATGAAGGATATAATACCACACCAAATTTAGAAGACGCCGATTTGGTTTTGTTAAACACCTGTTCTATACGGGATAAAGCCGAACAAACGGTACGTAAGCGCTTAGAAAAATACAACGCCGTAAAACGCGAGCATAACCCTAAAATGAAAGTGGGTGTTTTGGGGTGTATGGCAGAACGCCTAAAAACAAAATTTTTAGAAGAAGAAAAAATTGTTGATTTAGTGGTTGGTCCTGATGCTTATAAAGATTTACCAAATCTCTTGAATGAAGTTGATGAAGGACGGGATGCGATTAATGTTATTCTTTCAAAGGAAGAAACCTATGGCGATATTTCACCGGTTAGATTAAATACAAATGGTGTAACTGCCTTCGTATCTATTACAAGAGGTTGCGATAATATGTGCACCTTTTGTGTGGTTCCTTTTACTAGGGGACGCGAACGAAGCAGAAATCCTCAAAGTATCCTTGAAGAAATAAATGATTTGTGGGAAAAAGGTTTTAAGGAGATTACCTTACTTGGCCAAAATGTTGACAGTTATCTTTGGTATGGTGGTGGGTTGAAAAAAGATTTTATTAAAGCCAGCGATATTCAAAAAGCTACCGCCGTAAATTTTTCTAATTTATTGGCATTATGTGCCAAAGCACAGCCAAAAATGCGTATTCGTTTTTCCACCTCTAATCCTCAAGATTTAACCTTGGATGTTATTGAAACAATGGCGAAATACTCAAACATTTGCAACCATATTCATTTACCAGTACAAAGCGGCAGCAATCGTATTTTAAAAGAAATGAACCGTTTGCACACACGCGAAGAGTATATGCAATTAATTGATAATATTCGTAGAATCATACCCAATTGCGCGATAAGCCAGGATATGATCGTTGGTTTTCCAACAGAAACTGAGGAAGATTTTCAAGAAACGGTATCTTTAATGGACTATGTAAAATACAATTTTGGATATATGTTTACCTACTCAGAACGTCCGGGAACCATGGCAGAACGCAACATGGAAGACGACGTACCCGAAATAGTAAAAAAACGACGATTACAAGATATTGTAGATTTACAACGCATTCATAGCGAAATTAGAACCAAAGAATATTTAAATACCATGGTGGAAGTGTTAATTGAAAAAGAGTCAAAAAAATCCAATAACGAATGGTCTGGTAGAACGCCACAAAATATTGTTGCTGTTTTTCCAAAGGAACACTATAAAATTGGTGATTTTGTAAACGTAAATGTAACTCATTGTACCAGTGCTACCTTAATCGGTAAAGCAATTGGGTATTCTAAAAATAACTAATTATGGAGTCTGTTCAAGCTATTAAACAACGCTTTGGTATTATTGGTAACAGTGCTACATTAAACCGTGCCATAGAAAAAGCTATTCAAGTTGCGCCAACCGATATTTCGGTATTAGTAACTGGAGAAAGTGGTGTTGGTAAAGAAAGCATTCCAAAAATTATCCACCAATTATCACACCGTAAACACAGCAGATATATTGCAGTAAACTGCGGTGCCATTCCAGAAGGAACCATTGATAGTGAGCTGTTCGGACATGAAAAAGGATCGTTTACAGGTGCCACACAAACACGAGAAGGCTATTTTGAAGTTGCCGATGGCGGAACTATTTTTCTTGATGAAGTTGGAGAGTTACCATTAACTACCCAAGTGCGATTATTGCGGGTTTTAGAAAACGGGGAGTTTATAAAAGTAGGCTCCAGTAAAGTTCAAAAAACAGATGTCCGTATTGTGGCAGCAACCAACGCGAATATGTTTGAAGCCATTAAAAAGGAGCAATTTCGCGAAGATTTATATTACCGATTAAGCACTGTGGATATCCATTTGCCACCTTTAAGAGACCGTCAAGAAGATATTCATTTGTTATTTAGAAAATTTGCAAGTGATTTTGCATTAAAATACAAAATGCCAACCATCAAGTTAACCGATGAAGCTATTCAAATACTTCTAAAACACAGATGGAGCGGAAATGTTCGCCAGTTACGGAATATTGCTGAACAAATATCTGTTCTTGAGCAAAACCGTCTTATTTCGGCCGTAACACTACAAGATTATTTACCAACATCGGGCAGTAATTTACCCGCTGTAATAAAACACACAAAATCCGATAGCGACTTTAGTAGTGAACGTGAAATATTATATAAGGTCTTATTTGACATGAAAAGTGATTTGAACGACTTGAAAAAACTTACTATGGAGCTCATGAAAAAGGGCAATGTAAAAGATGTTAAAGAAGAGCACCAAGGGTTAATACAGAAAATTTATGGGTCGGATGATAACGAGTCCGATTATGAAGATGCAACAAATGACACCGAAGTTTTAGCAATCGCAGAACATAACAAAACGCCTCAAGGCATCATCAATGGACAAGACAAATATCATTTTGCTGAGGAGATTGAAGAAGAAGAAACACTGTCTTTACATGATAAAGAACTAGAATTAATTAAAAAATCACTTGAACGTCACAGCGGAAAGCGTAAATTAGCAGCTGAAGAACTCGGTATTAGCGAACGTACGTTATACCGCAAGATCAAACAATTCGATTTATAACTTAATGAAAATAACCAATTATATTGTTCTATTATTAATATTAACTTCCGTACTTATTGTAGGTTGTGGAGCTTACTCATTTACAGGTGCTTCTGTGGGCCCAGACACCAAGACCTTTCAAGTTAATTATTTTCAAAATAATGCGATTTTAAATGAGCCTGGATTAGACAGGGATTTCACCAATGCACTCATTGATTTATTACAGAACCAAACTAATCTGAACTTAGTAAAATCAAATGGTGATTTAGTCTATGAAGGAGAAATTACACAATATAGAATTTCACCAACCACAGCAACATCACAAAATACTGCAGCACAAAATCGTTTAACTATAGGAGTTAAGGTGCATTTTTATGATAAACATGATGAAGAGGCGGAATTTGATAAATCCTTTTCATTTTATTTTGATTATTCTGGCAGCGCACAACTTATTGGTAGTGTGAAAAATGCTGCTCATGCAGAGATTTTTGAACGGATTACTCAAGATATATTTAATGCCTCACTGGCCAAATGGTGATTAATTGTGTAGCATTTAAATGAATAAATTAAGTTCAATGAATAATAGTGATTTCACACATATCCTTCAACATCCAGAAGCCATTATGAATGAGCAAACCGAAGCGGTGAGATCTATTATTGATCAATTTCCATATTTTCAATCAGCCAGAGCTTTATATCTCAAAGGACTAAAAAACCAACAAAGTTTTAAATACAATCAAGAACTAAAAACAACAGCTGCCTATACCACAGATAGAGGTATTTTATTCGATTTCATTACATCGGATGTTTTTATCCAAAATGAAATTTCAAAATTCATAAAAACCAATAGTGAACACTTGCACGATATTAATGTTACTATTGAGGATATTTCGATCAATAAAAAAACAGTAATTGATGAATCGACTCAAGAAGATATAAAAAATCGTTTGGAGGTTTTAGATCCGTCTTTGTTTCAACCTAAATTTGAGCGCCCTAAAAGCAGTAACTTTAGCCTTGATGAGACAGAATTCATAGAAGATGTAACAGCGGGAACCAAAACCCAAATAGCCACCACCGAAGACATATTATCGTTAGGAAAACCTTTAGACTTTGATAAAAGGGAAAAACATTCCTTCAACGAATGGTTAAAACTCGCCGGATTTAAATCCATTAAACGAGGGACTAAACCTCTTAAAAACGACCCTTTGGATAACTACTCAACCCAGCTTGAGCGAAATGAAAAATTTGAATTGATTGATGAATTTATTTCAAAAAACCCAAAAATAAATCCAGCGAAACCAATTGCACATAAAGGCAATATATCGAAAGAACAGTTGATACAGCCCGAAGAGTTGATGACCGAGACTTTGGCACGTATTTATGTGGAGCAAAAAAACTACAAAAAAGCCATTCAATCTTATAAAATTTTATGTTTGAAATATCCAGAAAAAAGTAGTTTCTTTGCAGTCCAAATTAAAGCAGTAGAACATTTACAAGAACAAAACAATTAAAGAATAATGAATACGTTCACAATATTTTTAGTATTAATAGTAGTAGTAGCTTTTTTATTAATCGTTGTAATTATGGTTCAAAACCCTAAAGGTGGTGGATTGTCATCGTCTTTCGGAGGTGGCGGAACACAACAACTGGGTGGCGTGAAAAAAACAACAGACTTTTTAGATAAAAGCACATGGACTTTGGCTGGTTTATTATTAGGCTTAATCTTGTTATCAAATGTTGCCATCAATAGAGGCACCACTACAACTGACTCAAAAGCATTAGACCAAGAGCAAACTGCAATTCCAACACCGCAAGCTCCAGCACAGACTACAACAACCAATACTCCGATAGTTAAAGATTCTGTTAAGTGATTTTTTAGCTAATAGAATATATAAAATGCCAACTTATTCAGTTGGCATTTTTTATTACTGCAAGTTTGTCAGTAAACTACTATTGGCACAATTTTAGAAAGATGTAACTGCGTTAAACATAATTTAATTATTTAAAAAATAACATAACAAATGAACTTAAACATTAAACCATTGGCAGATCGCGTTCTTATTGAACCTGCTGCAGCTGAAACAAAAACAGCATCGGGTATTATCATTCCAGATAATGCCAAAGAAAAACCACAAAAAGGAAAAGTTGTTGCTGCCGGAAAAGGCACTAAAGATGAGCCTATTACGGTAAAAGTTGGTGATACTGTTTTATATGGTAAATACGCAGGCACAGAATTAAAATTAGACGGCAAGGATTATTTAATAATGCGCGAAAGCGACATATTGGCGATTATCTAAAAGCTTTAAGCAATAGGCATTAAGCTATACGCATGAGAGACTTTAAAAAACATGAAATCTGGAGACTAAGTCATGAGCTTACTTTAGAGATTTATAAAATAACCGATTCTTTTCCAAAAGAAGAAATTTATGGGTTAACATCTCAACGAAGAAGATCTTCTTCCTCTATTCCTACTAATATTTCAGAAGGTTGTGGTAGGGATTCAGATTCAGAATTTAATAGGTTTCTAACAATAGCTTTAAGGTCAGCAAACGAAACAGAATATTTAATCATTTTGGCAAAAGATTTATCTTACTTAGAAGAAACTCCAGCTAATAGCTTAGTTGAAAATATAAATTTGATTAAAAGAAAAACATATCAATTAAAACAAAAATTAAACAACGCCTAAAGCATAAAGCTTAAGGCATAAAGCAAAAAATTATGGCAAAAGATATAAAATATGATATTGACGCACGTGACGGATTAAAACGTGGTGTTGATGCATTGGCAAATGCGGTAAAAGTAACGTTAGGACCTAAAGGAAGAAATGTTATTATAAGTAAATCATTTGGGGCGCCACAAGTAACAAAAGATGGCGTAACAGTTGCAAAAGAAATTGAACTTAAAGATGCTCTTGAAAACATGGGAGCCCAAATGGTGAAGGAAGTGGCCTCTAAAACGAATGATTTAGCCGGTGACGGCACCACAACTGCAACCGTATTAGCACAAGCTATTGTAAAAGAAGGTTTAAAAAACGTCGCTGCGGGGGCAAATCCAATGGATTTGAAACGTGGCATCGATAAAGCCGTAGCTGCAATTACCAAAGATTTGGAAAAACAAGCCAAAAAAGTAGGTAACTCATCTGAAATGATAAAGCAAGTCGCTTCAATTTCGGCAAATAATGATGATACTATTGGCGATTTAATAGCGAAGGCGTTTGGGAAAGTAGGAAAAGAAGGTGTTATCACAGTGGAAGAAGCCAAAGGCATGGATACCTATGTAGATGTTGTGGAAGGTATGCAGTTCGACAGAGGTTATTTATCTCCTTATTTTGTTACTGATGCTGATAAAATGATAGCTGATTTAGAAAATCCATACATTTTATTGTTTGATAAAAAGATTTCCAACCTTCAAGAGATTCTTCCTATTCTTGAGCCTGTAGCTCAGTCTGGAAGACCCTTATTGATTATTGCTGAAGATGTAGATGGTCAAGCATTAGCTACTTTAGTCGTTAATAAATTGCGTGGTGGTTTAAAAATTGCTGCTGTAAAGGCACCAGGTTTTGGTGACAGACGTAAAGCAATGCTCGAAGACATAGCAATCTTAACTGGTGGCACCGTAATTTCTGAAGAAAGAGGTTTCACCTTAGAAAATGCCGATCTTACAATGCTTGGTACAGCAGAAACTGTAACTGTGGACAAAGACAATACAACCATTGTTAACGGTGCTGGAAAACCAGCTGATATTAAAGCTAGAGTCAACCAAATAAAATCCCAAATTGAAACAACTACCAGTGATTACGATAAAGAAAAACTACAAGAACGCTTAGCTAAATTAGCTGGTGGTGTTGCAGTTCTTTATGTTGGTGCTGCTAGTGAAGTTGAAATGAAAGAGAAAAAAGACAGAGTTGATGATGCCTTACATGCAACGAGAGCTGCTGTTGAAGAAGGTATTGTTGCAGGTGGTGGTGTTGCTTTAGTAAGAGCTAAATCTGTTTTAGAAAAAATTACTACCGAAAATCTTGATGAAGTCACCGGAATCCAAATTATAGCACGTGCTATTGAAGCACCATTACGTATCATTGTTGAAAATGCAGGTGGTGAAGGTAGTGTGGTTATTTCTAAGGTCATGGAAGGTAAAGGGCCATTTGGCTACGATGCTAAAACAGAAACGTATGTTGATATGCTAAAAGCTGGTATTATCGATCCTAAAAAAGTAACACGTATTGCATTGGAAAATGCGGCCTCTGTTGCAGGAATGATATTAACCACAGAATGTGCTTTAATAGATATTAAAGAAGACACTCCAGCAATGCCAGGTGGTATGGGCGGTGGTATGCCAGGTATGATGTAAGTGTCAAGAGCCTTGATACTTAAATCAACGTGAATAATGGATAAAAAAAAGTGTTTTTATTACTTTAACATACTGATAATAAGTGTATTAAAGTAATAAAAACACTCTCATGCTTAAAAGATAAGGTTACAGAATTTTATGTAGAAATGGACGATTTTTACCCAGAATTTACTAAAATGATTGAAAACCGTCCAAAACTAGAAGATTCATCCATTAAAATACGTAATAGGTCTGGTAGATTATCCGATTTAGAGATGATGAGCATCTATTTGTTATTTCACTTTGGTCAGTCCACCAATTTTAAACATTTTTATCTGCATTATGTGAGTAAACATCTAGATGATCTGTTTCCTGGCTTGATTAGTTAAGTTGTGAACGTTTCAATGCTCGACAGGAAAGAGTGCTGTTGCCATGGATGATGTGCTTAAAATATAAGGGATTAGGCAAGCCCAGAGGTATCAACTATTTTGGTTCTACCTTGCTTAGAGTTTGTCATATCAAACGAGAAAAGCAAAACAAGGTATTTAAAGGAATTGCCACAAAAGGAAAGTCGACCATGGGATGGTTCTTTGGCTTTAAACTTCATCTTATCATTAATGACAGGGGAGAGTTATTGTCTTTCTATCTTACCAAAGGCAATGTAGATGACAGGAATGTCGAAGTAATGACAGCAATGACAAAAGAGATTTTTGGAAAGTTATTTGGTGATAAAGGCTATATTTCTCAAGCCTTGCCTGAACTCCTGTTTCAAGATGGAATCCAACTAATTACAAAGGGGAGAAAGAATATGAAAAAACAAAATCTTTCTGATGTGGATGCCATTCTTTTAAGAAAAAGAGCCTTAGTTGAATCCGTTAATGATGAACTTAAAAACATGTGTAAAATAGAACATACAAGACATATCGGTCTGTCAAAGGGTTTCTTGTAAATATTGTGGCTGCTTTAACTGCCTATTGCTTTTTTCCTAAAAAACCATCCCTTAACATTACTCCAATAGAACCTAATCAACTAACTTTATGGGCGGCTTAAACATTATTCACGTTAACCTATTGTCATTCTTTTGTAAAAATAAAAATCCTCTTACAAAACTATCAATCAACAACTTTGCCCTATATATAAACAGCCTATTTGTTTATTAACCTATAAATTAAAATAGCTGTTCTTTTTGTAAGTGTTTCAATGGTGTTTAAATTAACTGTTTCCTTAGGTGTATGCGCACCACTTCCCATACTGCCAAGTCCATCCAAACAATCTACATATTCAGCAACAAATGACGTGTCGGCAGCACCACGTTTCCCAGGATCATACGCCTTTACACCACCTTGTTTTAAATCTAAACTAACTTGATTTAATGTGTTTAAGAGTCTATAATTTCCTTCGGTAGCTTCCATTGCCGGATAACTATCAGTAAATGATATTTTTGCTGAAGTTTTTGGTAAATTACTGGCCACTATGGTCTTCATTTTATTTCGTGCATTTTCCTTTTGTTCTTCCGAAATAAATCGAAGTCCTCCATCAACAACCGCCGTTTGTGCCACTACGTTGCTTTTCCCAAATGCCGTTCCTTTACTCATAGTTTCATCAAAATTCACTGCAGTTCCACCTAAAACAACACCTGGATTGAAGGTTAAATAGTCCTCACCGCGTACCTCATTATAAAATGAATTAAGAATCCGTGACATTTCAAAAATAGCCCCAGCTCCTGTGTTTTCGTTAAATATACCTGAAGAATGGGCTCGTTTTCCTTCAACTTCAACTTTCCATCCTGAAGACCCTCTTCGTGCAACAGTAGCATAATTAAATCCTGTGGATGTTTCAAAACATAACGCAACGTCACTGCGTTTAGCAGCATCAATTAAATGCTTTCTGCTAATTTCGAGCGGTTTCCCGGTTGATTCCTCGTCGCCAGTAAATGCAACAATTATTTGAGCGTTATTTAATAATCCATTTTCTTTAAGTGCTTTTAAGGCATATAGAATAATAATGTCTCCTCCTTTCATGTCATTTCCGCCTGGAGCTTCTGCTACGCTATCATTCAGCATTTTAAACTCTTGAAATGGACTGTCGGCTTCAAAAACTGTATCCAAATGCCCAATTAGCAATAATTTCTTGCCTTTTCGGCCACCGTTTTCCGCAAACAGATGTCCTGAGCGGTTCACTTCTGTCATATCATACCAAGTTGTGTTAAAACCTATGTTTTCAAAAGCAGTTCCAAATTCTAATCCTACCTTCTTAACGCCTTCATGATTCATAGTGCCACTATTTATATTGACTACTTTTTCTAGAAATTTTATGGCTTCGGAATTATTAACTTCTATAGTTTTAAGTATTTTATTTTCAGTCCTATTTAGTTTCTGGCCATATGCACTAAAAAAAGAGCTTAAGACAAAAACGGCTGTAAGTTTTAATAAAGCGTTATTATACATCATAAAAAAAAAATTAAATTAGTCTCTAATTAAAGGCAACGTTGAACAACGCAATAAGCCTTCTTGTTTTGCTATTTCGGCATACGGCACTTCCTCGACAGTAAACCCTTGTTCACGTAACCAGGTATTTAAGCGGGTGAAGTTCTTTTCAGAAATAATAACTGTTTCAGAAATAGAAAACACATTACTATTCATGTTGTACATTTCTTCTTTGGTAATTTCGAACACATTGTCTTTTCCGAAGAAATCCACTAACCATTGATATTCACGCTCTATCAAAAATCCGTTTTTGTGCAAAATGGCCTTGTTGGTCCCTATAGGTTGAAAACAGCAATCTAAATGTAGAGCGTTTTCCATTGGATTGGTATTCGACTTTTTTAATTCAAAACCTCTAACCTTTTTATCTGGAAACAATTCTTGCAATGCAATGACAGCATCCATATTGGTTCTGGCAGTAATATAATCTGCATAGTCTTCTCCCGAATAGGTGCCCACAAAAATATAATCATTCCAAAGCATCACATCGCCGCCTTCGGCATGACATTCTTTTGGAAGAATGATACGCTTTTTAGGTTCTATTTGATTCCATAAATAATCAATAGCATGAATTTCTTCTTCTCTATTAGGCAAAATATTGGCTCTTATAATTTTATCTTCAATGACGAAGGCAATATCTCTGGAAAAAATTTGATTACAATTTTTTATAACTTCCGGTCTATACACTTTGATACTATATTTTTCAAAAACGGCAGCAACAGCTTCCATCTCAAGAATCATGTCTTCTTCCTTGGGATAGGTCCCCGCTTTGACATGCTGAATACTTTTGGGATCGTAACAGTCTTCAATTTTAGGCACTGGGCCGTTACTTTTTGCAGTTCCTAAAACGACTGCCCTTAAGCGAGAGGTTTCATTTTTAATATTTAATTGTACCATTTAGCTAATATAAAAAAAGCTTCATGGAAATTATGAAGCTTAATGTTTTGTATTTAAAACCAATTATCTTTTACTAATATCTACAAAAGGCCTTACTGTTGCTCCAACATAAATTTGCCTTGGTCTTCCTATAGGTTCTTTATTTAAACGCATTTCTCTCCATTGGGCTATCCAGCCAGGTAAACGGCCCAATGCAAACATGACCGTAAACATATCGGTAGGGATTCCCATGCCTCGATAAATGATCCCTGAATAAAAATCAACATTTGGATATAGCTTTCTATCTACAAAATATGGGTCTTCCAATGCTTCTTTTTCAAGTCCTTTTGCAATATCTAAAATCGGATCCTCAACACCTAAATTGCTTAAAACCTCATCGGCTGCTTTTTTAATGATTTTAGCTCGAGGGTCGAAGTTTTTGTACACGCGGTGCCCAAATCCCATTAAACGGAAAGGATCGTCTTTATCCTTGGCTTTAGCCATATATTTTTTGGTATCGCCGTCATCAGCTTTAATAGCTTCCAACATTTCTAGCACAGCTTGGTTAGCTCCACCATGAAGTGGTCCCCAAAGCGCAGAAATACCTGCTGACAATGAAGCAAACAAACCTGCATGAGATGACCCTGTGATCCTAACAGTCGATGTAGAGCAGTTTTGTTCGTGGTCTGCATGTAAAATCAATAATTTATCTAAAGCGTCAATCAAAATTTTACTTTGTATATAACACGCATTAGGCTGGCTAAACATCATTTTTAGTATGTTTTCAACATAACCTAAGGAATTGTCGCCATAATCTAAAGGCAAACCAAATTTTCTACGATAGGTCCAGGCTACTAAAACAGGGAATTTACCAAGTATCTTAACGATAGCCTTGTACATATCTTCTTCAGAATTAACATTAACTGAAGAAGGGTTAAAAGCTGTCAATGCACTTGTAAGAGATGCGACGACACCCATTGGATGTGCCGTTTTTGGAAATGCATCAACTATTTTACGAACATCATCATCTACAATTGATTGAGCTTTAATATCATGATGAAATTTATCGTTTTGCTCTTTAGTAGGCAATTCGCCAAAAATTAAAAGATAAGCTACTTCTAAGAAATCAGCTTTTTCTGCTAATTCTTCAATAGAATAACCTCTATATCTTAAAATACCTTTTTCACCATCTAGAAACGTTATAGCACTTTCGCATGACCCCGTGTTTTTATATCCAGGGTCTATGGTGATTACACCGCCCGATTCACTTCTGAAATTAGAAATATCAATAGCTAATTCATTTTCTGTTCCTTCTATTACGGGAAGTTGTATTTTTTTTCCGTTGACTTCGATAGTAGCCGTGTTTGCCATAAGTTTGAATAATTTTAATTCTTTAATTGAATTGCTAATTTACGAAATATCCCATTATTAATATTAGTGTTAAAACCAAAGATTTAATGAATTAACAAAATATTTGGAATTAATGTAAAAAAAAGCGATTATAAAGAATAATCGCTTTTAAAATATTTGAATGTCCGTAATTTGCCATAAGTCTGAAAATATAATAATTTTGTCATTCCGACAAAGGAGGAACCGCATTGATTTTCAATAGATTCTTCATTTCGTTTCACTCCATTCTGAATGACAAAAATGGTATTATGAATGAATACGGACATTCAATAAAATATTCTGGAATATTTTCCAGATTTATTTTTAGAATATTAAATAGAACTTGCCAATTCATTTTTAGTCTCAACCATCTTTTTCAACATTTCTGTAGTTATCGATTTTGGTCGTTCAAGAGGATATCCTAAAGCTCTATCCCATATTATATTCGATAGCACTCCAAAGGATCTTCCAATCGCAAATAGCACCGTATAAAAATCGTACTGAGTAACACCAAAATGCCATTGCACAACCCCAGATTGGGCATCTACATTTGGCCAAGGATTCTTAGCTTTACCATGTTCTCGTAATATGTCTGGAACTACTTTATATAACGCATCTACATATTTAAACAATAGATCTTCCGGCATGTGTTTTAAACAAAATTCTCTTTGAACCGTATATCTTGGGTCTGTTTTCCGAAGAACCGCGTGACCATAACCTGGTATAACCTGCCCGCCATTTAAAGTATCCCAAACATATTGCTTCATTTCTTCTTCTGTAGGTATTTCACCACGCATTTGTTCCCTTAAGCCTTGTAACCATCTAAGCACTTCTTGATTGGCCAATCCATGAAGCGGCCCCGCTAACCCATTAATCATTGCTGAAGTGGCAAAATAAACGTCGGAAAGGGAACTCGCCACTAAATGTCCTGTATGCGCACTTACATTCCCGCTTTCATGATCGGCATGGATAATAAAATACATTCTGGACACATCATCATAAGGCGTCTCCTTACCCATCATAAAGGCAAAATTTCCGCCCAAATCCAACGCAGGGTCTGGAAACCTATGTCCTTTTTCTGGATGATATAATTTATTATAAATATAAGCGCCAATCAATGGCATTTTAGCAAGTAGATTCGTTGCATCTTCGTAGGTGTAACTCCAATAATCCATCTTACTCATTCCTTGCTTATATTTTGTGTTAAAATGAGATTCTCTCTCCAGGCTCATCACCGCCGCAGACAAGATTGCCATAGGATGGCTATTACTGGGAAATGCATCAATCACATCCCATACATATCGTGGAACGATTTGTCTGTTTTTGAAATCGACCATTAACGCCATCACTTCTTCCTTTGTAGGTATTTCCCCAGTTAACAATAAATAATATAATCCTTCAACATAGGGCATGTCCGCTCCTTCTGGTTTTGGCAATTTCTTTAAAACCTCTGGCAATGTAAATCCTCTATAACGAATACCTTCATAAGGATCTAAATAAGAAATATCTGTAACTAAGCTCTTTATGCCTCTCATCCCTCCAACGACCTGTGCTACCGTTACGTGATCAATAATTGTATCTCCATGCTCTTCTAACAATTTTGTGATTTTAGGCCTGTGATCTTGAATTTTTTCGTATAATTTGTCTTTTAATCCACTCATGACATTGTTTTTTTAAGTTTTGCGGAAGGATTAATTTTTAAATATATCAATAATTTAACATTTAAAATATGACTTATGTCACTAATTAACATGCACGTAACCTATGTTACACAAATAACATAATCCTATTGATAAAACAAAAAAAAGCCAAATTCATTTCTGAATTTGGCTTTTAAAAATCTATTGATTTGTTTTATTTTATCTTAAACGCTTTGTCTTGAGGAAAATATGCTGAAGAGCCCAATTCTTCTTCAATGCGAAGCAATTGGTTGTATTTAGCCATACGATCACTTCTGGAAGCAGAACCCGTTTTAATTTGACCACAATTTAAAGCGACTGCCAAATCTGCAATAGTAGTATCTTCAGTTTCGCCAGAACGATGCGACATTACGCTTGTATAACCCGCATTTTTAGCCATATTAACCGCTGAAATAGTTTCGGTCAATGAACCAATCTGGTTTACTTTTACTAGAATTGAATTAGCGATTCCTTCTTTAATACCACGAGATAGGCGTTTTACATTGGTCACAAATAAATCATCACCTACTAATTGAACTTTACTACCAATTTTATCCGTTAATAATTTCCAACCATCCCAATCGTTTTCATCCATCCCATCTTCTATGGAAATAATTGGGTATTTAGCCGCTAGTTCAGCCAAGTAATCTGCTTGTTCAGCAGAAGTTCTTACTTTTCCCTTATCTCCTTCAAACTTGGTATAATCATACTTTCCATCTGCATAAAATTCAGCAGATGCACAATCTAAAGCAATCATAACATCACCTCCAAAAGTGTATCCCGCATTCTCAACAGCTAATTTAATAGAATCTAAAGCATCTTCAGTGCCACCGGCTAATGTAGGTGCAAAACCACCTTCATCTCCAACAGCAGTGCTTAAACCTCTATCATGTAATACCTTTTTTAGATGATGAAAAATTTCAGTTCCCATTTGCATAGCATGTGAGAAATTTTTAGCTTTTACTGGCATAATCATAAACTCTTGAAATGCTATAGGCGCATCACTATGTGACCCTCCGTTGATGATATTCATCATTGGTACAGGAAGTGTATTGGCAGAAACACCACCAACATAACGATATAAAGGAAGCCCTAACTCAGCCGCCGCCGCTTTTGCAACCGCTAAAGACACTCCTAAAATAGCATTGGCCCCTAATTTTGATTTGTTTGGGGTACCGTCTAATTCAATCATCATTTGATCGATTAGGTTTTGTTCAAATATAGACACGCCAAGTAATTCTTGGGCAATGATGGAATTTACATTATCGACCGCTTTCAAAACACCTTTTCCCATGAAAGCTTTTCCGCCATCTCTTAATTCAACAGCTTCATGCTCTCCGGTTGAAGCACCAGAAGGCACTGCAGCTCTTCCTAAAACATCATTTTCGGTAACAACATCTACTTCTATAGTAGGATTTCCTCTAGAATCAAAAATCTGTCTAGCATGGATATTAATTATTATACTCATAAGTACATTTTTTTTAACTTTTATTATTCAAATTTACGGTTTAATCTGCTTTTTTTTAAGCTGTTTTTAAAGAATTGCTCAAATTCTACCCTATAACGTTTTAGTAATATAAAAGCCTTAAAAACAGAATCCATTTTTAAGTCTTTTTATTTTGAATGTCCGTATTCATTCATAATACCATTTTTGTCATTAAGAATGGAGTGGAACGAAATGAAGGATCTATTGAAAATCAATGCGGTTCCTCCTTTGTCGGAATGACAGAATTATTATGTTTTCAGACTTATGACAAATTACGGACATTCAACTTTTTATTATCTATTTTTTAATGTTTTCTATAAACTGGTCAAAAAGATAAGACGAGTCATGTGGTCCTGGACTTGCTTCAGGATGATATTGAACAGAAAAACAGTTTTTTGTTTTCATTGCTAAACCAGCAACAGTATGATCATTTAGATGGACATGCGTTATTTCCAAATCTGGATGTAATTCCGCTTCTTCTCTATTCACGGCAAAACCATGATTTTGAGATGTTATTTCTCCTTTACCCGTTTTTATGTTTTTTATAGGATGATTAATCCCTCTGTGGCCATTATGCATTTTATAGGTTGAAACCCCATTTGCCAAGGCAATTACTTGATGTCCTAAACATATCCCAAAAAGCGGTAAATTTCTTTTAATGATTTCTTTTGCTAACGCCTGAGCTTCAATCAATGGTTCAGGATCTCCTGGGCCATTGGACAAAAAGTATCCATCTGGCTTAAAAGACTCTAAATCTTCAAAAGTTGCATTATAAGGGAATACTTTTATATAAGCATCACGATTCGCAATGTTACGAAGTATATTTTTCTTTATTCCAATATCAAGTGCAGACACTTTATAGGTTGCATTCTCATTTCCAAAATAATAGGGCTTCTTTGTAGAAACTTTGGAAGCGAGCTCTAAGCCATTCATACTAGGAAATTCAGCTAGCTGTTTTTTTAATCGATCAATATTCTCAATATCTGTGGTGATCACAGCATTCATGGCGCCATGATCTCTAATATAACTCACCAAAGCTCGTGTATCCACATCTGAGATGGCAAATAATTTATTGGCATTTAAAAAATCTTCTAATGAAGCATCGGCCACATCGCGAGAATAATCGTAACTAAAATTTTTACATATCAATCCAGCTATTTTAATGGAATTTGATTCCACTTCATCAACATTGGTTCCGTAATTCCCAATATGCGCATTGGTTGTTACCATGAGTTGACCAAAATAGGATGGATCTGTAAAAATTTCTTGATAACCAGTCATCCCGGTATTAAAACAGACTTCGCCAAAAGCTGTTCCTTGGTTGTTCCCAACAGATTTACCATAAAAAATGGTTCCGTCGGCTAATAAAATAATGGCTATTTGTCTTTTTTGATATTTCATTAATTCGAAAGGTTTTGCAAAATTGCAAAAAAAAAGGATAAACTAAAATAGTTTATCCTTTTTTTTTAATTTACAAGGAATTATAATACTGTAATATTTTGTGTACATCAGAAAGCTTATAATATTTCAATCCATGCTCTTTGGCATACAGTATTATTTTTGTTTGATAATCTGATTTTATCAATTTAAGTATTTCCGATTTTTTAAGTTTTATAGGCTTTAAATCGACTTCATCCATATTCTTAACATAAAATTCTTCTTCTACAATATAAGAGTCGGGCTTAATTTTTTTCTGTGTCATTGGATTTAAAGAACCTTTTTGCACTCGAACCAAGTTTTTTTTTAAAAGTACCACCTTATCTACTTTTGCTATTTCCTCAAAAAAGATTATTTTTCGATACTCATTATCATAATATGGTTTTAATTCAATATTATTAATAATTATTTTTTTTATATTTCCTGTATTTATAATTAATATAGAATCTTCAGAAAACTTAGCTTCAAAGCGCTCCAATTGGATATTATAATTAAAACTATTCAGAGAGTACACAGCATCTTCAGTATATAATGTACTTAAATTATCCCAGGTATTAAATAAATACGGTGTCCCTTCTATTTCATCCTTTGCACTATTAGATACCCAAAAACCCCCATTTGGAAACACCTGATTGGCGCGTTGTATGTCTTTTACTAGAGATACGTCCTTTGATTGAGCTTGAAGTGAATTTACTAATACTATTAACGCTAAATAAAGTAATTTTTTCATGGTTATTTTTAATCAGCAACGAACATAATTATAAAATTTGAATGTCCGTAATTTGTCATAAGCCTGAAAACATAATGATTTTGTCATTCCGACAAAGGAGAAACCGCATTGATTTTCAACAGATCCTTCATTTCGTTCCACTCCATTCTTAATGACAAAAATGGCATTATGAATGAATACGGACATTCAATTTATAAAACTTGTCAATTGAAAAGATACGCAATAAAAAAGGATAAACCGAAATAGTTTACCCTTTTTTATTTTAAATGCTTATTAACATCTATTCTTCTTCGTCGCTTGCTTGTTTTTTATCTACAACTGGAGCCGCAGGCGCCTCGGTTTTACTTCCACCTCTTCTACTTCTTCTAGTTGTTTTCTTTTTGGCTTTATCGGCATTGTAGATTTCATTATAATCCACAAGCTCAATCATTGCCATATCCGCATTATCACCCAACCGATTTCCAAGTTTAATAATTCTTGTATAACCTCCTGGTCTGTCAGCAACCTTAGCCGCTACATCTCTAAATAATTCAGCAACTGCACTCTTTTGTCTTAAACGTGACATAACAATACGTCTGTTGTGTGTGGTATCCTCTTTGGATTTAGTAATCATGGGCTCAACAAATTGTTTTAAAGCCTTTGCTTTGGCAACTGTTGTATTGATACGTTTATGTTCAATTAATGAACATGCCATATTGGCCAACATTGATTTTCTGTGAGCTGTTTGTCTACCTAAATGATTTATTTTTTTTCCGTGTCTCATGACTTTTTAATTATCATCTTGCTACCAAATCTCTTTTATTATTTAAACGAAGAGAGAGCAAAATATGATGGTTTATATTTATTTTTGATTTACGATTTCCGATTTACGAATAGACGTTTTAAAAATCGTCATTCGTAAATCAAAAATCCTTAGTCTTTATCCAATTTATATTTGCTTAAGTCCATTCCAAAGTTTAAACCTTTTACTATAACAAGCTCTTCAAGCTCTGTTAAAGATTTTTTGCCAAAATTACGGAATTTCATTAAGTCGTTTTTGTTGAATGATACTAAGTCTCCTAACGTATCAACTTCTGCGGCTTTTAAACAGTTTAATGCACGTACAGACAAATCCATATCAATTAACTTCGTTTTAAGCAATTGTCTCATATGAAGAGATTCTTCATCATAGGTTTCTGTTTGTGCAATTTCATCAGCTTCTAAAGTGATTCTCTCATCAGAAAACAACATAAAGTGGTGAATTAATGTTTTTGCTGCTTCTGTTAAAGCATCTTGAGGCGTAATTGAACCATCCGTTAAAATTTCAAATACCAATTTTTCGTAATCGGTTTTTTGTTCAACACGATAGTTCTCAATACTATACTTAACATTTTTTATTGGAGTATATATCGAATCTGTAAAAATAGTTCCTATTGGTGCGGAAGGTTTATTGTTTTCTTCTGCCGGAACATAGCCTCTCCCTTTTTCAATAGTGATTTCCATATTTAGACTCACTTTAGGATCTAAATTACAGATTACCAATTCTGAATTCAACACTTGAAATCCTGAAATAAATTTTTGAAAATCACCAGCTGTTATCTGTTCTTGTCCAGAAATTGAAATCGAAATAGACTCATTGTCTATATCTTCTATTTGTCTTTTAAAACGTGCTTGTTTTAAATTTAAAATAATTTCTGTAACATCTTCAACTACACCTGCAATTGCAGAAAATTCATGGTCTACACCTTCAATTCTAACTGATGTAATTGCAAATCCTTCTAAAGAAGATAGTAAAACCCTTCTTAATGCATTTCCTACTGTTAAGCCATAACCAGGTTCTAAAGGTCTAAATTCGAATTTACCTTCAAAATCGGTTGAATCAATCATGATTACTTTGTCGGGCTTTTGAAAATTAAATACTGCCATATTTGCTATTTGTATCAGTTATTATTTAGAATATAATTCGACAATGAATTGCTCATTGATGTTTTCCGGGATTTGGATCCTTGAAGGAATTGAAACATAGGTCCCTTGTTTGGTCTCGTTATTCCAAGTAATCCACTCATATACATGACTTGAATTTGACAAAGATCTATCAATTGCTTCAAGTGATTTTGATTTTTCTCGAACTGCTACAACATCACCAGCATTTAATGAATATGAAGGGATATTTACCAACTCTCCATTTACGGTAATGTGTCTGTGAGAAACTAATTGTCTTGCGCCACTTCTTGAAGGTGCAATACCCATTCTAAATACAACATTGTCTAATCTAGACTCACAAAGTTGTAAAAGAACTTCACCGGTAATCCCTTGAGCAGCTCTTGCACGTTTAAACATGTTTCTGAATTGACGCTCCAATACACCATAGGTGTATTTTGCTTTTTGCTTCTCCATTAATTGGATTGCGTATTCAGATTTTTTTCCACGACGCTTGTTTGCACCATGTTGACCAGGAGGATAATTTCTTTTTTCAAAAGATTTATCTTCTCCAAAAATAGCTTCTCCAAATTTTCGAGCTATTTTAGTTTTAGGACCAGTATATCTTGCCATTTTATAAATTTAGTTTTGAGAGGGTTTATGAATTAAGGTCTTAATCTTATCCTTCGATAAACGTTGATCTCTCGTTGATACTTGTTAATATTAATTTTTGATTGACGATATACGATTGGCGATTACTGAAAATCGTGATTCGTAAATCTCAAAATCGTGATTTGTTAAACTCTTCTGCGTTTTGGAGGTCTACAACCATTATGTGGAAGTGGCGTTACGTCAATGATTTCAGTTACTTCAATACCTGCATTATGAATTGAACGAATAGCCGATTCTCTACCGTTACCAGGACCTTTAACATACACTTTTACCTTCTTCAAGCCAGCCTCTTGAGCTACTTTTGAAGCATCTTCTGCTGCCAATTGCGCTGCATAAGGTGTGTTTTTCTTAGAACCTCTAAATCCCATTTTACCTGCTGAGGACCATGAAATTACATCGCCTTTTTTATTGGTAAGTGAAATAATGATGTTATTGAAAGAAGCGGTAACATGTGCTTCACCAACAGAATCTACAATAACTTTACGTTTTTTAGTACTTGTCTTTGCCATATTACTAATTATTATTTAGTTGCTTTTTTCTTGTTGGCAACTGTTTTTCGTCTTCCTTTTCTAGTTCTAGAGTTGTTTTTTGTACGTTGTCCTCGTAATGGAAGACCAGATCTGTGGCGAATTCCTCTATAACAACCAATATCCATTAATCGCTTAATGTTCAATTGTGTTTCTGAACGCAATTCACCTTCAATCTTAAAAGATGAAACAGCTTCACGTATATGTCCAATTTGATCATCAGACCAATCTTGAACTTTAATACTTTCGTCAACTTTAGCCACCGCTAAAATTTCTTGCGCTCTACTTCTACCTATTCCATAGATATACGTTAAAGCGATTACTCCTCTTTTGTTTTTTGGTATGTCTACACCTGCAATTCTTGCCATAACTACCCTTGTCTTTGTTTGAATCTAGGATTCTTTTTGTTTATTACGTAAAGTCTACCTTTTCTACGCACTATTTTACAATCTGCGCTTCTCTTTTTTACTGATGCTCTTACTTTCATCTTTTGTTTAGTTTAAAAGTTCAAAAGTTCAAAAGTTCAAAAGTTGCCTCTATTACTTTACAACTTTATACTTTGCTACTTTACAACTTAATCTTTTTAGTATCTATAAGTTATTCGAGCCTTTGATAAATCGTAAGGACTCATTTCCAATTTTACTTTGTCCCCTGGTAATAATTTAATATAATGCATACGCATCTTACCAGAGATATGCGCTGTCACAATATGACCATTTTCCAGTTCAACACGAAACATCGCATTTGATAATGCTTCTATTATGGTTCCGTCTTGCTCTATTGCTGCTTGTTTTGCCATGGCTTTTAAATTAAGCTAATGCTTTTCTATTTTTACCGGTTTTCATCAAGCCATCATAATGTCTATTTAACAAGTATGAATTTACTTGTTGCATAGTATCAATGGCAACGCCTACCATAATTAATAGTGAGGTACCTCCGAAAAACAAAGCCCATCCTTGTTGGACATCCATAAGCTTAACAATAAACGCTGGGAACACAGCAATAAGTGCTAAAAATATAGAACCCGGTAAAGTAATTTGAGACATTATTTTATCTAAATATTCAGAGGTTTCAGACCCTGGACGAATACCTGGAACAAAACCACCACTACGTTTTAAATCGTCTGCCATTTTATTTGTTGGTACTGTAATTGCTGTATAAAAATAGGTGAATACAATAATTAATAAAGCAAATGTTACATTATACCAAAATCCAAAAAGGTCAGAATAATTTGCTTGCATCCATGCGCCAACTGTTGAATCTTTTAAAAATGAAGATCCCCCAATCCAGCTTGGTACAAACATAATAGCTTGTGCAAATATAATTGGCATAACACCGGAAGCATTTAGTTTTAATGGAATGTACTGCCTTGAGCCAGCCATAACATTTTTTTCATAACTACCGGAAGCCGTACGTCTTGCATATTGAACAGCTATTTTTCTAACAGCCATTACCAACAATATTGCAGCCAAAATAATGACAAACCAAATCACTAGTTCAAACAGAATAAGCATTACATTATTACCTTCTAATCTGTTAGCCGCATTTTGAATAAATGCACTTGGCATTCTAGCAATAATACCAACCATGATTAATAATGAAATTCCATTACCAATACCTTTATCAGTAATTTTCTCACCTAGCCACATGGCAAAAATAGTCCCTGTAACCAATATGCTAACTGATGAGAAATAAAACAACGGCCCACTACCTAATAAGAAAGCACTTTGAGGAATTCCTAATGCCGGCAAACTTGCTATGTAACCTGGTGCTTGCAACAACGTGATTGCAATGGTTAACCAACGAGTAATCTGATTGATTTTTTTTTGACCACTGGCACCTTCTTTTTGTAGTTTTTGTAAATAAGGGATTGCTATTCCCATTAATTGCACTACAATAGAGGCAGAAATGTATGGCATAATTCCAAGTGCAAATACCGATGCCTTTGCAAAGGCTCCTCCTGTAAACGCATTTAGTAAACCAAGTAAACCGGAATCCGTACTATTTGATAATCCTTGCAATTGTGCCTCATCAATACCAGGTATGGTAACTTGTGCACCAAAACGATATACCAAAAGCAACCCCAATGTAATTATGATACGGTTTCTTAGCTCCTCTATTTTCCAGACATTCTTTATTGATTCTATAAATTTCATATACCAATAATACCTTATAACGTTACAACTTCTCCACCAGCAGCTTCAATAGCAGCCTTTGCCGTAGCCGTAAACTTATGTGCAGATACTTTTAATTTAGTTTTTAATTCACCTCGTCCCATAATTTTAACTAGGTCGTTTTTTCCAGCTAAACCATGTGCAAATAACGTTTCAAAATCAACAGTGTCCTTAATTTTCTTTTCATCCACTAACATTTGTAATGTATCTAAGTTTATACCTTGATACTCAACACGATTAATGTTTGTGAAACCAAATTTAGGAACACGTCTTTGAAGCGGCATCTGACCTCCTTCAAAACCTATTTTCTTAGAATAACCAGATCGTGATTTTGCACCTTTGTGACCTCTTGCGGCCGTGCCACCTTTACCAGAACCCTGTCCTCTACCTATTCTTTTTCCTTGATTTTTAACTGAACCCTCTGCAGGTTTTAAATTACTTAAATCCATTTCAGTATTTATTGTTATTTAATTTCTTCAACAGAAACTAAGTGATTTACTTTACTTACCATACCAAGAATACTTGATGTAGCTTCATGTTCTACGACTTGACCAATTTTTTTAAGCCCTAAAGATTCCAAAATTCTTTTTTGTCTTAATGTACGATTGATTGCGCTTTTAACTTTTGTTACTTTTATTTTTGCCATTTCTGTCGTATTTAAGCGTTAAAAACTTTATCAAGTGTGATCCCTCTATCTGCAGCTATCGTGCTTGCATTTCTTAATTGTAACAAAGCATCAAACGTTGCTTTTACAACATTATGAGGATTTGATGATCCTTGAGATTTAGATAATACATCATGAACTCCAACGGCTTCAAGTACGGTTCTTACAGCACCACCGGCAATAACACCGGTACCAGCAGCAGCAGGAATAATGTTTACTCTAGCGCCACCATATTTACCTTTTTGCTCATGTGGTAAGGTTCCTTTTTTAATTGGGATTCTTACAAGGTTTTTCTTAGCATCTTCAATGGCTTTTGCAATAGCGCTCGCTACATCTTTTGATTTTCCTAATCCTTGACCTACAACACCCGCTTCATCACCAACCACTACAATTGCTGAAAAACCGAAAGCTCTACCTCCTTTTGTTACTTTTGTAACCCTTTGTACTCCAACTAGACGATCTTTAAGATCAAGCCCACCTGGTTTTACTAACTCTGCACTTTTGTATTTTCGATACATAATTTCTTAGAATTTAAGTCCTGCTTCTCTAGCTCCTTCAGCTAATGATTTTACTCTACCGTGGTATAAATAGCCACCTCTATCAAATGATATGGTTTCTATACCTGCTTTTAAAGCTTTTTCAGCAACAGCTTTTCCTACTAGTGCAGCTGTTTCTGTTTTACTACCTTTTGCAGTACTAATGTCCTTATCTCTAGATGATGCTGCACTGATTGTTTTACCAGTAACATCATCAACAATTTGAGCATAAATTTCTTTATTACTTCTAAAAACAGATAATCTTGGTTTAGTTTCTGTACCAGACACTATCTTACGGATTCTGTTTTTTATTCTTAGTCTTCTTTCGTGTTTTGTCAATGCCATTTCGATTTACGATTTATGATTAACGATTTAAGATTTATGATTTACCAATTTTATTTCGTAATTCTAAAATCTACAATCGTAAATACTTTTAAGCTGATTTACCTGCTTTTCTTCTTACTATTTCACCAACAAACCTAATTCCTTTTCCTTTGTAAGGTTCTGGTCTTCTAAAACCACGGATTTTTGCCGCTACTTGACCAACAAGCTGTTTGTCGTGTGAGGTTAGTTTGATGATAGGGTTTTTTCCTTTTTCCGATATTGTTTCAACTTTAACTTCTTGAGCCAAACTCATTACAATATTATGCGAAAACCCAAGGGCTAATTCAAGATTTTGACCTTGATGACTAGCTCTATATCCTACCCCTACTAATTCCAATTCTTTTGTCCATCCTTTTGAAACGCCTTCAATCATATTACGAATCAACGATCTGTAAAGACCATGTTTCGCTTTTTGATCTTTTGAATCAGAAGAACGTGTTACTAAAACATTGCCATCTTCAACTTTAATATCTACAGAATCAAAATTTTGAGTTAATTCTCCTAATTTTCCCTTTACCGTAACAATACCATCTTTGATATCAACTGTAACACCGTTTGGAATTACTACTGGGTTATTACCTATTCTTGACATGTCTTATCTTTTTAGTATACGTAACACAATACTTCGCCCCCTACATTATCTCTTTTGGCCTGTTTACCTGTCATTACTCCATGTGAAGTAGAAACAATGGCTATACCAAGTCCATTAAGAATTCTAGGAAGCTCCTTTGAGCCCGCGTATTTACGTAAACCTGGTTTACTTATTCTTTCAATCTTCTTAATTACAGGTTCTTTTGTTTCTTTATTGTACTTAAGGGCTATTTTTATTGTGCCCTGTACTGAAGAATCATCAAACTTGTAACTTAAAATATATCCTTGTTCGAATAATATTTTAGTGATGTCCTTTTTTAAATTAGACGCAGGAATTTCAACCACTCTGTGGTTTGCACGCACTGCGTTTCTAATTCTTGTCAAATAATCCGCTATTGGATCTGTGTACATAATGAATTGATTTTGCGATTTTGGTTTTCATATCCTGATAACTATTAATCAGGGTTGAACCTTAAATCTGATTATTTTAATAATATTACCAACTTGCTTTTCTAACTCCAGGAATCAAACCTTGATTTGCCATTTCCCTGAAGGTTACACGAGAAATCCCAAAGGTTCTA
>TARA_R110000868_G_scaffold1516_3_pt1 | contig 45749 bp, 43 predicted proteins | sample TARA_R110000868 | Tara Oceans TARA_R110000868 (sample SAMEA4397489) | marine metagenome | biome: Polar Biome; feature: [SRF] surface water layer (ENVO:00010504); material: water (ENVO:00002006), including particulate matter (ENVO:01000060) such as... | depth 5 m | reverse complement strand
TTGGCTATTAATCTGTGTGAAGAAAGTAGAAGTTTTGGGGGCGGATCGTACGGCTTGTTAACCTTCGTTAAAGGAACAGCTCGTAGGATTCACATTGACAGGAAATGCGGCTAGCTTGGTCGTAATGATGATTCGGGAGACGAGAGATGCGCGTCCTGCTGATTGAAGACGATAGTGCGGTGGCTCGTTCCATCGAGTTGATGCTGAAGGCTGCAGGCTTCAACATCTACACCACCGACCTCGGCGAAGAGGGCGTGGATCTTGGCAAAGTGTATGAGTACGACATGATCGTGCTCGACCTCTCCCTGCCTGATATTTCCGGGTACGAAGTGCTCAAACAGCTGCGCATGGGCCGTGTGAACACGCCTGTGATGATCCTTTCCGGCAATCCGGACATTGAAGCGAAGGTGAAGACGCTCGGCTACGGCGCCGATGACTATCTTACCAAGCCGTTCAACAAGGACGAGCTGATCGCCCGCATCACCGCCATTGTGCGCCGCTCCAAAGGCCATGCCGAGAGCGTGATCCGCACGGGCGAGATCATTGTCAATCTGGACGCCAAGACGGTGGAAGTGGACGAAGAGCGCGTTCACCTGACCGGCAAGGAATACCAGATGTTCGAACTGCTCTCCCTCCGGAAGGGCACGACGCTGACCAAGGAAATGTTCCTCAACCACCTCTATGGCGGTATGGACGAGCCGGAACTGAAGATCATCGACGTCTTCATCTGCAAACTGCGCAAGAAGCTGCAGAATGCCACCAACGGCAATCACTATATCGAGACGGTCTGGGGCCGCGGCTATGTGCTGCGGGATCCACGCCCAAGCTCCAAGACGGCGGAAGTCGAAGAGGCGGCCTGACGCCCTCGATCTGAAGCTTTAAGAGTGCTTCCCGAACCCCGGCCGAAAGGTCGGGGTTTTTGTTTTGGTGAACCGCAGATGTGGATGAAATCCAGTCGCCCCTGACGGGAACACTGTTGCGCCCCCTGCACGGGGCGGCAATATTCGTTTCTCTTTCAAGATGAAATTCGGGGCTGATTCATGACAAGACATTGGGGGCGGACTCTGCTGTTGGCAGGGTGTGCAGGACTTACGTTGGGAGCATGTGGAGGCGGCGGCGGGTCTTCTGATGGGGGTGTAACGGCCAGTCCACCACCCCCACCTCCGCCCCCACCCCCGCCGGCAAACACGCCTCCGGAACTTGCCTATACCGTCGCGCCTGAGAGCCTCGATGAAGGGCGCTCATTTGTGATCGATGCGACCGCTTCCAGCGATGCAGAGGGCGAGCCTTTGACGTGGACCCTCGAACAGGTTGCCGGGCCGGTGCCAAGTGACGTGCCGCTCGACGAGGATGAGGCCGTTGAAGGGGAGGGAATGTTTGCGTTCCGGACGCCGGAAGTGGATGAGGACACTCTGATGGAGTTCGAGCTCACGGTTTCCGATGGTGAGGATATCACCATGGAGCGTATCTCCATCACGATACAGAACATTGAACTGACTCCCACGAAGTCGCTATTGGGGGAAGTTGTTGCGTCGTTCGAAGGACTTCGCAGTCCGGATCAGGCTGATTTCTTTTCCATGTCATTCGGCGATCATGAGATCGGGGTGAACGGTATTGCTGACGCAGATGATGGTTCCGGACGGATTCTTTTCCGGTACAGGAATGATTATGTGACGGAGGAATTCTCGGACCTGGAAACCATTCCCCTGGAAGGGTCGATCGCAGGGGAAAAAGCCATTTTGAAGATGGAGTATCTGAATGGGTTCTCGCCAACCCTATTGATCGGGCTGAAAGAGAGCGATCGCATTCACGTCAAAGAGGCATTTGCCCAGATCGTGGAAACCGAGGCACCCTGTGCCTTTTCTCTACCCAGCTCTTCGGTTCACGACGCACAAAAAGACTTGCTCGTCGGCAGCAAAGGCGGCGGATTGAAGATATTTCAGTTCGACAAGTTCCCTCGCGGCACTTTCGCGCCCGGGGAAGAGCCTATGCTGGTCGCCGGTCCGGTTTTGGCGAGCACGGGAAATTTCTGCTTTGCGAACACCTGGAACAGCAACATCATCGGATATGATGAGACGGCAGGCCTGTTGCGTTTCTGGAACGTCGTATGGGGAGGTGAGCCGGACGAAATGGAGTCCGTGCCGATCAGTCTCCCCGAGGGCGTGCCGCTTCTGGACGCCGATCTTTTCATAGACAATAGCGGCCATTTCGTTGCGGCCTTCCTGTCATCGGATGACGTCCATGAGGGGCAACATGACCTGTGGATCTATGCGAACCAGTTTGACGGCTCTGGTCCGGTCCGGGTCAAGAAATATAGCTGGGACAAGGGTGTGCCTTCCGATGTGACCTTGGCGGACTTGAACCCCGGTGATGTCGATTCACAGGAGGATGTCGTCGTAACTCTGGAGACGGTCCCATATCTCATTTACATTGAGCAGACTGGGGATTCGTCCTTGGGGCATAGCCGGCCGGGCTTTGGAGATTTGACCTATGTGCCCTCCACGCTCTGGAATACCAGCGTCCGCAAGGCAGGCGCCCCGGATTTCACAACCGACACGCTCGTTTTGACCCAGACCCGGACGGGGAAGGTGTCGATGATGGAATTGACACCTGACTAGGGATGGAAGTCTTGCCTTGGGCGGCAAATAGCTGACATTGGACACCATGTCCCAGAATTCTGCCGGTCCTGAAATCCTTCGCCTGATTGAGCTGATCTCGCGCCTGCCGGGCCTCGGGCCCCGCTCTGCGCGGCGCGTTGCCCTGTTCCTGTTGAAGCGTCGTGACACATTGCTGAAACCGCTGGCCGACGCGCTGGCGGAGGCGGGCGAGAAGATCGAGCGGTGCAAGGTCTGCGGGAATTTCGACACGGTCCAGCCCTGCGCGGTGTGTCAGGCCGATGGGCGCGATGATGCGCTTGTCTGCGTGGTGGAGGATGTGCCGGATCTCTGGGCGCTGGAGCGCGGCGGCGCATTTCGCGGCCGCTATCATGTGCTTGGCGGGGTTCTCTCCGCCATTGACGGCATCACCCCGGACGATCTAAACATTCCGTCCCTGGTTGCGCGGGTCGAGGCCGGCGGCATCCGCGAGGTCATCCTGGCGCTGAACGCTACGGTCGATGGCCAGACCACCGCGCATTACGTGGCCGAGCTTCTGGAAGGGAAGGGGGTCAGCGTCACGCGGCTGGCGCATGGCGTCCCGGTGGGGGGCGAACTGGACCATCTTGATGATGGCACGCTCGCCGCCGCCCTCCGGTCACGCCGGGATATCTAGCCGCAGCTATTCCGCTTCGGCTTCGGCAATGTCCACGCGGAAGATGCCGTCAAAATCCTTCGTTGCCACATAGAGGTGGCCGTCCGGGCCCTGCACAACATCACGGATCGGATACTCACCGTCGAACAGGGATTGCTTGCCGACGACTTCGCCATTCTCCATGTCGATCCGGGTCAGTTCGAGGCCGGCCGGGCCGTTCATGCCGCCGGTGAACAGGTCGCCCTTCCAGCCGGGATAGACATCGCTGGTCAGCATGACGAGGCCGGACGGGGCAGTTGATGGGACCCAATAGGTCAGGGGCTGGGCCATGCCTTCGGCCTCGGTCTTGTTGGTGATGATGGTGCCGTCATAGTTCACGCCATAGGTGATTTCAGGCCAGCCATAATTCGTGCCCGGCGTGACGAGGTTGAGTTCGTCGCCCCCTTTGGGGCCGTGCTCGGTCTCGTACAGCGTGCCGGTGGCGGCATCATAGTAGAGACCCTGGACGTTGCGGTGGCCATACGACCAGACCGCCGGCGCGCCGGCTTCACCATCGGCAAACGGATTGTCTGCAGGGATAGAGCCGTCTGTGTTGATGCGGACGATGGTGCCGTGCGTATTCGTGGGGTCCTGCGCATCCTTCATGAAGCTGAAGCCTTCGCCGAGGGAAACGAACAGGGTGCCGTCATTCGCAAATTGCAGGCGCGAGCCATAATGATAGGCGGTATCGCGCGCATCGGCCCAGAAGATTTCCTCGACGTTTTCCAGCGCGCTGGCATCGTCGCTGAGACGGCCCTTGATGACGGCCGCGGCATTCGCGTCGCCGTCGCCCTTGGAATAGGAGATATAGACCATGCGGTTGGTCTCGAAGTCCGGATCCAGCACAAGGCCAAGATATCCCGCCTGACCCTCAATGAAGGCTTCCGGCAGGCCGGTCACGGAAGAGGGGGCGCCCTCGCCACCAGCCACGAATTTCAGGCCGCCTTCCTTCTCGGTGAAAAGCAGGTCGCCATTCGGCAGGAAGGCGAGGCCCCAGGGCCATTCGGTCTCGGTCACAACGGGGGTGAGTTTCACCTCGAAATCACTCGTGGCGACAGGGGTGGTTTCGGCCGGCCCTCCGCAAGCGGCGATCAACAGGGCGAGCGGAACAAGGGGGGTGAGATGGCGCATCAGGCGTCCTCCGGTTTGGGGCAGGGCAGTCCGGCGGGATCATAGGGCGCGGCTCCGGAATGGCCAAACAAAAAGGGCGGCCTCGAAAGGCCGCCCTCCTGATTGGGTGAAATCCGGGCTTACCAGGACTTCTTGACGGTGATGCCGTACAAGGCGGGCTCCGTCAGGAATATGTTGGTGAAGAGGCCGGGACTGTCATCCTGCAAGTAGGATCCCGTGATGACTTCCTCATCGGTTAGATTCTTCGCAAACGCTTCGACCCCCCAGCCGCTCTCTTCGTTTGTAAGTACGATGGACAGGTTCACGTTAGACCACGAATCCAGCTCGTCATGACCGGTATTCCAGACGCGGCTAAAGCTTTCTGCCTGATGATAGTAGTCGCCACGGATTTTCATGTCCCAATCAGAACCGCCGATTGCCCGGAATGTATATTCTGCAGCAAGGTTCAGCGTCATTTCCGGAGCACCTGGCATCGAGTTACCATCGAGGTCCTTATCAATGCCATCGAACGGCGTCAGGGCGCCGATGGTCTGAGTTTCGCCATTACCATCGACGTAGGTGACGTCACCAAGTCCAAATTCGGCTTCCTGACCGGCGAAGCTTCCGAGGCAGATTCCCGCCGTATCGCCCGGTTGCAGTCCGCCGGCGCCCGCTGCGATAGCACCCAAAACAGTGGCATAGCCTGCTGCCGAAACTACACAATTGGAATAGTTGGCAGCGTTCTTCAGGACTACGAAATTCGCATCGCCGGCTGTGCGATCAAGCGTGTCGATCGCCGTTGTGTCCTGAATCTCAGTATCCAGCAGGCCGAGATTTGCCGTCAGCAGCCAGTTGTCTGCCGGGGACCACAGATATTCAAGCTCCAGCCCTTGGATTTGCGAGTCGATGTTGAAGTTCACCGATGTGCGATTGATGATTTGGGTGATCTGGTAGCCTTCATAATCATACATGAAGCCTGTGATGTTCAGCTGTTGGGTGCCATTTGCAAGCGTGTTCTTGGCACCAATTTCATAGGCATTGACGAATTCGGGCTCAAACGTGGCCGGGAAAGCATCCGGGTTTTCTGCCGGTTGTGGCGGGTTCAAGCCACCACCCTTGTAGCCTTTGGAATAGAAGCCATAAATCAGAGAGTCGTCAGTGAAGCTGAGGTTCGGAGACCAGTCCAGACCGATCCGTCCAGTAACTTCCTGGAAGTCCACTTTGAAAACACCGTCCACTTCGCCATCAAGATCCTGTTCGGTCGCGGCGTTGGGAATTGGAGCGAATGGATCAGGGCGAAGCGTGTTCGGTGTGAACAGGTAGGTTGGGATGTTCAGCTGTTCTTTCTGGTCGTCCGTATAACGAAGACCAACGGTAAGCTTCAGGTCATCTGAAATATCGTAGTAACCTTCCCCGAAGACGGCCGTGGATTCAAGTTTGTATGGCGACAGAGACCGAAAATAGTTGCGCCCTGTACCGTCTAGGGAGTTGAGAATATTGCTGTCACCATCGACATTCGACTCATCCAGCCCGAGCAGTCCATTGACACCGGGGATTGCCCCTGCCGTGCCGCCCGATATCGTATAGAGGGCATTGTGGAACTGGGCGAGAGCCGAAAGCGTATTGGAGATGAAGTAGTAGCCATCCGTCGGATTCGTCGGATCAATAGTCTCATGATCCACATAGATGACGCCCAGATTGAAATTGAAGCGTCCGTCAAAATCTGACTGCAGGCGGAGTTCTTGCGTAAAGGTTTCGGCGCTGTCTCCCGATATGTCGTTTGTCGTGAACACGTTGGATGGACCAAGCTGAGGATCACTCACCACACCACCCGGGAAAACACTGTTGTATAGGTCTGCCTCTGCGCTCACGCCAGGAGGAATGGCTGACAAATCATTGAACGTGATGTCGGTTGAGAATTTGTTCACATCCTCAACAGATGCGATGGAGGATTCGTTGTGACTGGTCAGGGAAGTTAAGCGTAGGCTATCTGTTATGTCGAATTCAAGGTTCAAGGTGAAAAGGTCTTGCTCGGCCTTGTACTGAGGGTCGGTCGCGGCTGAAATCTGGCGCAAATCAGGGTCGAATGGGCCGGTATAGACGTCGCCGTTAAGCAGGCCGACCGCGACGCCCAAGCCACCTGATAGTGTCGAGACCGAGTTGGTCATCTCATAGGATTGGCTCAGCGGTGCCTCGACACAGCCCTGAGACGTATAGAGCTGATCTGCGCCACTGATCGGAAGGCCCGCAAACGTAGTTTTGACCGGGTCTTTCTTGCAAAGCTGCTTGCCGGAACGCAGACGGGAATCATCTTCATCAAAATGTTCATAGGAAACCCAGCCGCGGAAATTATCGGTGGGTTCGAAGGCCAAGGTTGCGCGGGCAGCCCATAGGTCACGGTCATCAATATCGTTGCCGGTTCGCGTGTTGTCCACATACCCGTCACGCTGCGTCATGGACCCCGCGATACGTAGGGCAAGCTTATCCCCCATCGGCAGGTTAATCATGCCCTTGGTCTTGATCGTGCTGTAATTGCCATAGGTCAGAGAGAGGTCGGCTTGGAATTCGTCGAACACAGGTTTCGCGGTGATCAGGTTGAATACGCCGCCGGTGGCGTTACGCCCGTATAATGTCCCTTGCGGACCCCGGAGAATTTCGGCCCGTTCGATGTCGTAGAACTCGGCTTCAAACAAACGGTTCGCTTGCAACGGAACATCGTTTTGGTGAATGCCTACGCCGGCATCTCCGGACTGGGCAACCACGTCGGCACCGATGCCGCGGATCTTGAAGTTGGCAGCTGTGAACTGACCTTTCGTGAAGCTGACGTTCGGAACAGCCTTCACAAGGTCCGACCCGCCGGTCAGCTGAAGGCGGTCAATCGCATCTTCGTCGAATGCCGAAACCGCGATCGGAACATCCTGAATGGATTCTTCCGTCTTCTGGGTCGTCACCGTGACTGTTGAAAGGGTCCGGGGTGACTCATCGGCCTCTTCCTGGGCAATGGCGACAGGGGCCGCAAGTCCAACCACGAGGGCGGACGCCCCAGCCAGCCAGACGGATTTCGAGTGTCTGATATTTCGCATGTTTTGTTTCCTCCCCTCGGGCCGCTTTAGTGCGTGCCTCGAGCAATTTTAGCCGAGCCGGCCTCTTGCGGGCCTGCTTCAAGTGTCATCTGAATGCATTCGTGACGGGTCTGTCAACATGACGCTGGGGTAATGAGGGCTTTTAAAATCCGGGTGTCAAAAATGTAACGCCCCTGCTTGGCCGCCTCTCCCATGCCTGTTACAGGCGCAGGCATGTCACATTCTTCCACATCCGCACTTGTTCTATTCTCCGGGGGACAGGATTCCACGACCTGTCTGGCCTGGGCGCTTTCCCGATTCGACCGTGTTGAAACGGTCGGCTTCGATTATGGCCAGCGCCACCGGATTGAACTGGAATGCCGCGACACGATTCGGCAGGGATTAGGGGCTCTGGATGCCGGCTGGAAGACCCGTCTTGGGCCGGACCATATGCTGGATGCGACGGTGCTGAAATCGCTCGGCGAAACCGCCATGACGCATGATGTCAGCATCGAGATGACAGAAGCGGGCCTGCCATCCACCTTCGTGCCGGGCCGCAACCTCCTGTTCCTGACCCTGGCGGGTGCCCTGGCCAGCCGCCGGGGTATTCCGGTTCTGGTCGGCGGCATGTGCGAAACCGACTATTCCGGCTATCCGGACTGCCGGGCCGCGACGATGGCGGCGCAGGCCGAGACCTTGCGGCTGGGCCTGGATGTTCCCATGCAGATCGACACGCCGCTGATGTATATAGACAAGGCAGGGACGTGGGCGCTGGCAGACGAGCTGGGCGGCCAGGCGCTGGTCGATCTGATCGCGGAAGATACCCATACGTGTTACCTCGGCGAGCGGGGCCAGCGGCATGACTGGGGCTATGGCTGTGGGGAATGCCCGGCTTGCGAGCTGCGGGCAAAGGGCTGGGAGCGCTGGAAAACCGGGGCCTGAGACCCTATTTCTCTTGCAGAAGAAACAGCCATATCAACTGGACTTGTCAGGCTTTTTCCAGCAATTGGGGCCCCAATCCGTGCCTCGGGCAATGACTGGGGCCGGCCAGCACGAGACTTGAACGAAATCCGATGACGACACAGACCGACCAGACCAGCACATCCCCCGCGGCGAACAGCCCGGAAGGCCGCATGTTTGCGATCTCGAAATCGGTGAATTTCGAGGCTGCGCATTATATGGGCGGCAAGCCCGAAGGCCACCCATACCGGAATGTGCATGGCCATTCCTTCGTGCTGGAAGCGACCGTCGCCGGCACGGTGAAGCCAGGCGAGCAATGGGTCGAGGATTTCTCGCACCTGACGGCCTGCCTGCAGGCCACGGCCGCCAAGCTCGACCACAAGCTGTTGAACGATATTGATGGGCTTGAAGTGCCGACGCTGGAGCGGATCTGCCTCTGGGCAGCAGCCGACCTGAAAGAAGGCCTGCCGGGCCTGACGAAAGTCGCCATTTCCCGGCCAAGCCTCAATGAACGGTGCGAACTGGTTCTCTAGCTGCCGGACGGCGTCCCGGCTGTCAGCTCTTTCACGAATTTGCGGGCAAACCGGTCAGACGCGCGCTTGGCATCCTGCCAGGTCGAGATGCCGGCATAACGGATATCATTTTCATACCAGTCATAGGTCAGCTCGCCCGTGGCGTTGCCGCTGGCATCGAAAGCCGTCGCCGACAGCTTCATGCCGCCAATGCTTTTCGAGCCGCCATAATCGAGGCCGGGCGTATCGCCCAGCTGCTTGAAGGTCGGCTTGTTGGGCTTGGCATCCAGGATGGTCACGTCGATACGGGCAATGTCGAGCCCGGCCTTTTTGAGTTCGCGTGTCAGGTCTTCCTGCACTTCCTCGATCAGGTAATCGGCTTCGCGCATGCCGTATTCGTCATTCAGCTCTTCGGTGAATTCCGGGCTGAAGGTGACATTGATCTGGCCTGCCAATGCGGCCGGCGCGGCCAGAAGGGCAAGGGCGGCGAGGGGAACAAGTCGTTTCATTGGAATATCTCCACAACTGCTATGCTTCCAGTATAACACGCCGCCCGTGCCCGCAGAAGTCACAGGCCTGTGAGCGCGCCTATCAGAGGTTCAGACACTGCCTTCGTGCTCGACCACCAGGATGCGGGCTTCACCCCGGGGATGGGCGACATGTTCACATCCGATCCCGGCGAAGAAGACGTCTCCTGTTTCCAGCGTCACGATCTTCTCGGTGCCGTTTTTGCGGTAATGCATGTCAACCACGCCATCGAGCACGGCGAACACTTCCTCACCCTCATTGACGTGCCAGATATAGGGCTGGTCGGTCCAGTGCAGGCGCGTTGTGATCCCGCCCATATTCGCCACATCGACCGCACCCCAGGCTTTGGGCGCGGTAAATCCCTTGCCGCGGATGACTTTCATGGTCGTTCCCCAATGCAAAAAGCCGGGCCGCAGAGTGTTGCGGCCCGGTCTCCGACGTATCGTGGCAAGAGGCAAAGATCAAACCGTGTCGACGAAGACGATCTCTGCGTCGGCGATGCCTTTCAGCGTCAGGCTCTCAGCGCCGGTAATCGCGGCGCCGTCGCGGCCATTCAGCACCGTGCCGTTCAGCTTGACCGAGCCGGCGGCAAGCACGAGATAGCCGTGGCGGCCCTGCTTGACCTCATAGGTCAGGGTCTCGCCTTCCTTCAGAGTCGCGCCCAGCACATGGGCATCTTGGTTGATGACGAGGCTGTCTTCCTCGCCGCTGCCAGAGGCCAGAACCGTCCATTTGCCGGACCGTTCGCCTTTCGGGAATTTCCGGGCGCCCCAGCCGGGCTTGCCGCCAGCAGCACGTGGCAGGATCCAGATCTGGAACAGCGTGGTCTCTTCATCCTCGGCATTCCATTCCGAATGCTGCACGCCATCCCCGGCGCTCATCACCTGCACGTCGCCCGCCTCGGTGCGGCCTGTATTGCCCAGGGAATCCTTGTGCGTGATCGCGCCGGTGCGGACATAGGTGATGATTTCCATCGACTGATGTCCGTGCGGGGGGAAGCCGGTATGCGGCTGGATCGTGTCGTCATTCCAGACGCGCAGGGCGCCTTCACCCATCCGTTTCGGGTCGTGATATCCGGAAAAGGAAAAATGGTAATTGGCGTTCAGCCAGTCATTGTGGAACCGGCCAAGCTCTTTGAAGGGTCTGTGTTCAATCATGGCGATATCCTTTCGCGCTCGTGTGTTGTAGCGAATATGACGCTTTCCCGCCGGGCCTGTAGGTGACGGCGAGCCATCACACCTATGCATGCTGCGCATAAGTGGAAACGGGCGGAAATCCCGCTAGGTTCCGGCCCTGATGACCCTGCCGATTGTCCATCACGCCGATTACGACGCGAAATCCGTCGCCGATGACCATCGCTTCCCGATGCGCAAATATGCGCTTGTGGCTGATCTGTTGCGCGATGCGGGGCACGCCTTCATCCAGCCTGAAGCGGCGAGCGAGGACTGGCTGCAGCTCGCGCATGACGAAGCCTATGTCACCGCCATCATGACGCAGACGCTGGAGGCGAAAGCGGCGCGCAAGGTCGGCTTCGAGATCACGCCCGCCATTGCCCGGCGGTCTGCGGCCTCGGTCGGCGGCACCTGCCTTGCTGCGCGCCTGGCGCTGGAGCAGGGAGCTGCGGTGAACCTGGCTGGCGGCAGTCATCATGCCGGGCCGGAGGGCGGGGCAGGGTTCTGCGTGTTCAATGATGTCGGCGTCGCGGGCAAGCTCTTGCTGGACACAAAGGAAGTGCGCCGCGTCGCTGTCATTGATTGCGATGTGCATCACGGCGACGGCACCGCGTTGATCTTCCGCTATGATCCGCGTGTCTTCACCGCTTCGCTGCATTGCGAGCAGAACTGGCCGCGCGAGAAGCCGCCATCTGATCTCGACATGGGGCTCGCCAGGGGCACGGGCGATGCGAACTATCTGGCCGCGCTGAAAGACCTGGTCGAGGCCGCGCTCGGCACATCGCCGGATATCGTCTTCTACAATGCCGGGGTCGATCCGCATGCAGAAGACCGTCTGGGTCTCCTGTCCCTCAGCGATGAGGGCTTGCGCGCGCGGGACGTGTTCGTGGCGCGGGCCTGTCGCTCAGCCGGCATCCCGCTCTGCGGCGTCCTCGGTGGCGGCTATGCCCGCGACGCCCGCGCTGTCGCCCGGAGGCATACGTTTCTGGTCGAGGCGCTGAGTATAGCTGCGTGAAGACACCTGCGCTCTTGCCCCGACTCACTCGCGTCGCCACAAGAAACACATGTCTGCCCAGCCAACTCTTGACGATGCCCGCGCGCTGCTGAAGCGTGTCTATGGCTATGACGCCTTCCGGGGGCTGCAGGAGGATGTCATCGCCGACACGCTGGCCGGCAGGGATGGCCTTGCCGTTCTGCCCACCGGCGGCGGCAAGTCGCTCTGCTACCAGATTCCGGCGCTGTTGCGTGATGGCATCGGCATTGTCGTCTCGCCCCTGATCGCGCTGATGGCCGATCAGGTCGATGCGCTGAAACAGGTCGGCGTGCGTGCCGAACGGCTCGACTCCTCGATGGACTTCAATGCCCGCGCCGAAGCGCTGGAGGCGGCCGCGCGCGGCGAGATGGATCTGCTCTATGTCTCGCCTGAAGGCATGGGCACGGGGCTGGCCCAGCGCCTCGCCCAGATGAAGGTCTCGCTGATCGCCGTGGACGAAGCCCACTGCGTCAGCCAATGGGGCCATGATTTCCGGCCGGACTATCGCGCGCTCGGGCGGCTGAAGGATCTGTTCCCCGGTGTGCCGCGCCTGGCGGTGACCGCCACCGCCGACACCCGCACGCGCGACGACATCCTTGCCCAGCTGGACCTCACCCAACCGGCGGTCCATGTGGCGAGCTTCGACCGGCCCAATCTCGCCCTCGCCGCAGAGCCTAAAGAGGGCAACCGCGCCCAGCGCGTCGTCTCCCTCGTCAAGGCGCGCCCGGGCCTGTCCGGCATTGTCTATGCCGCCACCCGCAACGCCACTGAAGACCTCGCCGAGGCCATCGAGCGGGCGGGCATCACGGCGCTCGCCTATCATGCGGGGCTCGATGCCGATGTGCGCGCCGAGCGCCAGCGGCGCTTCCTGCTTGAAGATGGCCTCGTCATGTGCGCGACGGTCGCCTTCGGCATGGGCGTCGACAAGCCGGATGTGCGCTTTGTCATCCATGCCGATCCGCCGAAGACGATGGAAGCCTATTGGCAGGAAGTCGGCCGCGCAGGCCGCGACGGAGAGCCCGCCGAAGGCGTCGCGCTCTACGGCCCCGCCGACATGCGCCGCTCGCTCAGCTGGACCTATGAGGGCGATGCGCCCGAAGCGATCAAGCGGGTGCAGATCACCAAGACCCGCCAGCTGTTTGCCTTCTTCGATGGCGATGAATGTCGCCGCGCTGCCGTGCGCCGCTATTTCGGGGAAGAGGGGGTCGAGGCCTGCGGTGCGTGTGATTCCTGCCGGGGCGAGACCGGCGAGCCCTATGACGCCACCCGCTGGGCGCAGATGGCGGTCTCCGCCGTGCTGCGCTGCGGCCAGAAGATCGGGCGCGGCCGCCTGATCAATCATTTGCTCGGACAGGCCAAGGACAGTTTCGACGAGGAACTCTCCACCCAGTCGACCTATGGCATCGGCAAGGACATGCCGAAACAGGGCTGGGGGCGCGTGTTCGATGCCTTGCTCTATGATGGCATGCTGGCCGAGGGCGGCGAGATGAACCGGCCGGCGGTCGTCGTGCCGGATGCCGAGGCCGCCCGCGCCCTGTTCCGGGGGGACCGCACCCTGATGCTGCGCGCTGACCCCGCCGCCATGCGCAAGCGTGCCAAGGGCAAGAGCCGCGTTGCGGCGCAGGCGCTGGCCGACATGTCGCAGCGCGACCAGATCCTGTTCGACATGCTGCGCAGCTGGCGCACCGAAACCGCCAAGACGCGCGGCGTGCCGCCCTATGTCATCTTCCATGACCGCACCCTCGCCGAGATCGCCCGCGAGCGGCCCGTCGACGCCGACGAGCTGCGCCTGATCAGCGGCGTCGGCGAAAAAAAGGCCCAGCGTTACGCTGAAGACGTCTCGCGAATTGTGTCCGAGGCGGCCTAGCGGCGCTCAACGCTCCCGCAATTTCAATCCTTTCTGCAACCTGAAGTTAACCCCGCATTCCCTAAAAGGAGATCGCCGGAGGTGTGACAGGAGGGCAATATGACGATCAGCCGGATGTGGCGTGGGGCGGTGCGCAAGTGTGCCTTGGGACTGGTTGCCAGCCTGCTCATCGTGGCCTGTGACAGGGCCGGGTCTCCCTATGTCGAGAGCGTAAAGGATTTGCCGAAGGGGTTTTTCCGGGTGCATGCCGACATTCGCGTGAAAGAGACGGGCGAGCTGGTGAAGCTCGATTATGTCGTGTCCTGCGGCGGCAAGGTGACAAACTGGACCTATACGACGCCTTCGGTGACATTCGGCATGGCGCCCCAGATCATGCTTGTGCCGACGCAATCGGGGGAGCTGATCGGGGCCCGCACGCCGGAAGTGTGCGATGCCTCCATGTGGGAGCCGAAACGCATCACGCCGAAAGGCAAGCCGGAAATCGTGACGGAACGAGTGCCGGATGACTTCCTGCCCCTGTTGATGTGGTATCCGAACGCGGACGATATTGGCTTTGCCATCGGCTACCTGTCCGACAAGGCCTATGACAGCCCGTATGCAAAGATCGAGGTTCTGGACAGCGGCATCGCCAGATCCAGCCTCGAGGAATGGCGGGCCTGGCGGGAGAAAGCCGCTGCCGAGTTCGAACAGGTCGGCGCCCTGCCGGGACCGTGGGGCCATCAGATCCCCGGAACCATTTCCTCGTCCGTGAAATTGCATAAACGGCTACATGCCATAAATCATGGACGACGCGTGGACACGGGCAAGTGCAATACCGCGACGGTCCTTTATCTGCCGGAGGATGCGAAATCCGAGATTCTGCCGCTCTTGCCGCAGAATGGCGCGCCCTGGGTGCCGTATGAATATCTAAGTGACGAGACGCAGAATAGAATTCTGCACCTACTCGGAGGGTTGAAATTCAACGGGGTCAGGTGGCGCTATCATGGACAGATCGTGCGCGAGACTGGAATTAGGAAAGCGTCCGGTGGGGGGGCTTTCATGCTCAATCACTCAGGTTATCACAATTCTTATCACGACTATTTTCCGGTTGTGCCATTCCAGCCCGCGCAGGTAGATCCCCAGTCTGGAAAAGTCACCTTCTGGCAGCATGAAATTCTCTTGGACGAGAATTGGAACGGATTTGGCATTTGTGGCCGCACCAGCCCTCCTGGTACTGAGTTACTTGCTTATGTCGAAGGACGTACTGACACGCTCCGTCCAGACTACACCGTTGAGAGAACGAATGGAATAACCTATGCGAGCGAGTGGGTGCCGGAACGACTGGTGAGCGATGACATGATCGTGGTCCCACGCAGGCACAATGCGGCGGGACCCTGGTTCATTGTCTCGGGTTTCGGTCCGGTTTTGAACCGGGATGGTCGTATCATTTCGTATTGTTGTTCTCGCTGATCTGCGCCTGATCAGCGGCGTCGGCGAAAAAGGCCCAGCGCTATGCCGAGGATGTCTCCCGACTCATCGTCAGGTGGCCTGATCGCGCCTGCTGCTGTCACAGATTTTCCCGCAGACAGGCAGGTCCAGCCTTGACCCGGCGCGCGTGGCACCTCACCTATAGGCTCAACCAGATTTCCCGCCTTTCGGAGTCCTCATGAACCTTTTGCACCGCCTCGATGACGAGACAGAAGAAAAGCCCCAGTCCGAGCCGAACGCCTTCCTTGAGGAAGCGCTGTTCAAGGCCCGCACCATCCTGCTGACCGGCGGCATCGATTTCCATGCCGCACGCCGCGTCAGCCAGCGCCTGCTGGCCCTGTCGGCTGAAAGCAAGGAGCCGATCCTGCTGGTTCTGTCTTCGCCCGGCGGCCACGTCGAAAGCGGCGACATGATCCATGACATGATCAAATTCGTCGAAGCGCCCGTGAAAATCCTCGGCACGGGTTGGGTCGCCTCGGCTGGCGCGTTGATCTATGCGGCGGCGAAGAAGGAAAATCGCTTCTGCCTGCCGAACACACGCTTCCTGCTTCATGAACCGCGGGGCGGTGTTGGCGGCCAAGCCACGGATGTTGAAATCCAGGCCCGCGAGATCATCAAGATGCGCGAACGCCTCAACAACATCTTTGCGGAGGCCACGGGCAAGTCACTCGCGAAGATCAAGGAAGACACCGATCGTGATTTCTGGATGAGCGCGACCGAAGCTGTCGAGTACGGTCTGGTCGGCCAGATCGTGCACCATCGCAGCGACGTCAAATAAGCGCACTTCGCGCGGAAGTGTTACCAAATTGAACGCCCGGTCCTCTCAGGGGATCGGGCGTTCATTTTTGGTTAGGAATGTGTTTGCGGCGCGTAAAGGTTTATGAAGCAAGGTGGCTTCTTAACCTGTGTAAGGACACCGCCGCCTCCATGCCGGTACGCGTAGAAGACATTGCGGTCGCCGTGCGGCCTGTTCCAACAGCTGTGACCGTCTCGGCGGTGTTTACACGATTGCTGGCCGATCCTGACCAGTTCGCCGTGCCCATCGTCAGTGATGGCGCCGCGCTCGGCATGGTCACGCGCCGCGCCGTCATCGAAGCGCTGGCCACGCCCAGCGGCCGTCAGTCCAATGGCGCCGCCCGCATCACAGACCTGATGCGCGACCAGCCCGTCATGTGCGAGGCCGGCACCCCGGTGGGCCTGGTCGCAAAGCTCGCGGCGGACGGCTCGACCTCGGCCCTGAACGATGGCGTGATCGTCCTGTCGGAGGGCAAATATCTCGGCCTGATCAGCCCGTCGGCGCTGCTCTCTGCGGTGGCGGTGGAGAATGCGGCCCGCGCCCGCGCGATGCAGGTCGCCCAGAAACGCTTGCAGAAGACAAAGAACGACGCCGGGGCCTTCGATCAGGAAAAGGCGCGCTTCCTGGCCTTTGTCGGCCATGAAATCCGCACGCCCCTGACCGGCATTCTCGGCGTGGCCGACCTGCTTCAGGACAGCGTGAATGGCGGCGAACCGAAGCGCCTCGCGCGCACGATTTCCGAAAGCGGGCACCATCTCGACCGGCTGCTGACCGATCTGCTGGACCTGTCGCGCCTTGAGGCCGGCAAGCTGGCCGTCAACAATGCCCCCTTCGACCTGCATGAATTCGCCAATGACGCCCGTGACCTCTGGCAGTCCCGCATTGCCGGCAAGCGTCTGGATTTGCGCATCAAGGTAGCGGGCGGCGCGGTCGCGCGGCTTGAGGCCGATGCCATGCGCATCCGCCAGATCCTGTTCAATCTGATGAGCAATGCGCTGAAATTCACCGAGCGCGGCTATATCGGCGTGGAGCTGTCGACCCTTGAGGCCGCCGGCAATCTGAAATTGCGCATGACGGTGGAAGACACGGGCTGTGGCATTACCGATACCGACAAGGCGCGCCTGTTCCAGGCCTTCGAACAGGCCCGGCCCTCAACCGCCGGCACGCATGGCGGCTTTGGCCTTGGCCTCTCCATCGCCAAGGGGCTCGCCCGCCGGCTGGGGGGAGAGATCACCCTTGTCGACAATCCCGAAGGCGGCTCCATCTTTACCGTCACCATGCCCGTCGACCGGGCGGGTCCGCGCCTTGCCGTTACCGGCGCGCCGCCCAAGCCGCGCATGCGCGCCTTCGAGCTGGGCCGCATCCTGCTTGCCGAAGACCATGCCGTCAGCGCGCTGGTCGTGACGCGCGCCCTGTCGGCCGCCGGCTGGCAGGTCGATACGGTGCAGACCGCCGAGGACGCCATCGACCGCGCCGCGACCCATCCCTATCAGGCCATCCTGACCGACATTCACCTGCCGGGGGCAAGTGGCGACGAGGTGCTGGCCGCCATTCGCGCCGCGCGCGGGCCAAATGCGCTGGCGCCGATCATTGCCGTCACCGCCGATGTCAGCCCCGAGCGGCGGCTGGCCTGCGAGCAGGCGGGCTTCACCACGATCATCGAAAAGCCGATCCGGCCGCGTGCGCTGGTCGCAAGTCTGGTCGATATCCTCCTGGCCGACCGCGCGGCGGCGGCCGAGGCGGGCCACCGCCAGACGGCCTGATGCGGGCATGACTGCGCCCAGCCCAGCGCCGAGCCTGATGACCGCCATCTGGCGCGGCCTGCGCTTTCGCTGTCCGAAGTGCGGGCAGGGGCGGATTTTCCGGGCCTATCTGAAACAGGCGGATATGTGTGACCAGTGCGGCGAGCCATTGGGCGCGATCCGCGCCGATGATGGCCCGGCCTGGCTGACCGTCCTGTCACTCGGTCCCTTCCTGGTGGCGATCACTTTCTTCGTCTCGTTTGGCCATTTTCCCCTCTGGGCAGCCTTGCCAATGGCCGCGATCGCGGTCACCGGGGCGGTCCTCCTGCTGCTCCCGCGCATCAAGGGCGCTTTCATCGCGGCGCTCTGGGTGTCGGGTCTGGACAGTGGGGCAGGGGAGGCCGATTGAGGGCCCGGAAATCTCCTGCATCCCATGCAGGTCAGATGGTTGCAGAGGGGCGAAACCGCGTGTAATAGGCGCGCTTCGCAACATGCGAAACGGTTCGGTAGCTCAGCTGGTTAGAGCGCGCGACTCATAATCGCGAGGTCGGGAGTTCAAGTCTCCCCCGAACCACCATTTTCAGGTTGAAAATTTGGGGTTTGGCTGGTCCTGCGGGGCTGGGCGCCCTATGATGTTTACCCATGAGGCGAACCGTTTTCCTTGCATTCGTTCTGGCGGGCCTGGCCATGGCGCCCCTGGCGGTGGCTGACGAAGCGGCAGCGGAGGCGGCCTTTGTCCGGGGGGAGTATGATGCCGCCCTCACGGAACTGTCGGATAGCAAAACTGCGGATGCGCTGGCCTTTCGCGCGCGGGCGCTGCTGGCAGAGGCGATGTCGGGGCCGGCTGACCCACCGGAGGATATGCTGCACCGGGCATTGGAGGATGCCAATGTCGCACTCATCATGGACCCGTCCCATTCGGAAGCACGCCTGCAGCGGGCGATTGCCTTGTCCCTGATCCTTCGGCCGATGAGCGTGCGCGAGGCGCGCAAGACCGGCTGGGCCGAGGAGGCGCGGGATCTGGCCGAGGGCGTGCTGGAGGATGAGCCCGGCAATGTCTATGCGCATGGCTTCCTGTCGGTCTGGAATCTGGAAGTCGTCCACCGGGGCGGGCGGCTCGGCGCCATGATCCTGGGGGCAGGGGTCTCCGATGGCCGGGCGCATTACGAGGCGGCTACGGCCGCCGCGTCGGATGACGCCTCCGTGCATTGGCAATGGGCGCGGGCGCTGGCGGCGCTGAATGCCCGCAAATATCATGATGAAGTGCTGTCCGCGCTCGATGCGGCGCTGGCCGCGCCCGTGGACACAGAGCTGGAGCGCGTCATGCAGGCGCGGGCCGCCATGCTGAAGGCCGAGATGCTGAGAGATGACCGCCGCGCCGAAGAGATCGCGGCGGGGATGCTGTAGGGCGGGGCAGACGGCCCGGCCAATCAAGTTCCGGATCGTGGTGCTGTCAGGCGCGCTTCATAGTCTTTGATTTTCCGGGCGATAAATCGCCCGTGCGGCCGGGCACGCTGGGCAAGCCGCATGAGCATCAGGGCATCCTCAAGTGAGTGTTCTTCCATCCTGATTGCGAGATCGCGCAGATCGTTTGCATCGCGTCCACGAAGATGACTGCCATTTGACAGCGCGGGTAGCGTGGCGGCCAACAGCTCGAAGACGATTTCCTCCACCTCTTCCATGGGAAGAGCCGGATTGGGCTGGATCGTATCTGCGATATCTATGAATTCATTCGCACGGTCGAAATATCGGGCAAAGAAGGCGTCATTGCAGGCCTTGAAGCGGTTTTCGATTTCAGCCCGCAGCTGCGATTGGACCGCACCCTGCTTCAGGGCACAAATGTCAGAAACGACACGCTTGGTGCGGCTGTTGAGCCTGTTCGTTCCACCATTGTCACCGTCCCAGTAGGGAATTGAAGCGTTCACTGCCCGATAGGCCGCAGACTGCAGGGCCGTCAGCGATTCATTGGCGGTTTCAATTGAGAAATCGAGCAGGCGTTTGTCTATGCCGCAGTCAATCGTATCCAGGAAGTCTGTGCGGAGATCATTGCCAGAGAACTTCGAACGATCATAGATTCGGAACTCGCAGTTCTCCCGGCCAAATGCAGAGCTCCAATTATCGGCAATGGAGAGAAAGTCGTAATAGTAATTTTCGGGTTCGACGCGTGCCATGCAATCGGCCAGAGTCGCCGTCGACGATATTTTCACCTGTGTACTGTAGTATGACAGGGCCATATCGAACTGGTTCCGGAAATAACAGCTTACTGTTACGCTATCAAACATGTCATTCAGAAAACCGGCCAGTGCCTGTATGTCTTCGGCGCGATCTACACGTGAATGGAAATGCTCGCTCGAAATGATGGCGGCATGATGTGACGCGGCGGCGTCCTTGAGTTCGTCCTTCAGGCGTTCCGCAAATCCATCAAAGTACGCATCTTTTTCTTCCGGGGTCCGTATGCGGTTGCGTTTTGCCCAGTCATCCAGATGGTTCTGGAAATACGCGGGCAGCAACCGATTGTTCGGTTGGCCGAGCCTATCCGAAAGAAAAACCCCCTGGGCGCTTAGGGCTTCCCGATTGCTGTACAGCCAGTTCTGAAGCAGGGTTGTGCCGGTTTTCTCTGTACCAATGTGAAGTATGCACTTCATTTGCAGGCCCTTTGCTTGCGCCCGGCCAGAGACGTGCCCTGAAACCTATTCCGCCGGGACGGCTTCGGCGAGGGCTTCCTGTTCGGTCAGGAAGCGTTCGGCTTCCAGCGCCGCCATACAGCCCATGCCGGCGGCGGTGACCGCCTGGCGATAGGTCTCGTCGGTGACATCGCCGGCGGCGAACACGCCGGGGATTTCGGTCGCGGTCGAATCCGGCGCGGTGATCAGGTAGCCATTGTCCTTCATGGCCAGCTTGCCCTTGAACAGCTCGGTCGCGGGCGCGTGGCCGATGGCGATGAAGACGCCGTGGACGGGGATGTCTTTGGTCTCGCCGGTCTCGACATTCCTGATGCGCGCGCCGGTGACGCCGGCCGGGTCGCCTTCGCCGAGCACTTCATCGAGCACGCTGTGCCAGATCACTTCCACCTTGGGATTCTTGAACAGGCGGTCCTGCAGGATCTTCTCGGCGCGGAAGCCATCGCGGCGATGCACGACGGTGACCTTGGAGGCGAAATTGGTCAGGAACAGGGCCTCTTCAACGGCCGTGTTGCCGCCGCCGATCACCATGACTTCCTTGCCGCGATAGAAGAAACCATCACAGGTGGCGCAGGCGGAGACGCCGAAGCCCTTGTATTTCTCTTCGCTGGGGAGGCCGAGCCATTTGGCCTGGGCGCCGGTGGAGATGACGACGGAATCGGCGGTGTAGGTCGTGCCGCTCTCGCCGACCGCCTTGAAGGGGCGGGAGGAGAAGTCGACTTCGGCGATATGGTCATTGATCACGTTCGCGCCCATCGCCTCGGCGTGTTCCTGCATCTTCACCATCAGGTCCGGGCCCTGGATCTCGGTGAAGCCGGGATAGTTCTCGACCTCGGTCGTGATGGTCAGCTGGCCGCCGGGCTGCATGCCGGTCACCACGGTCACTTCGCGCATGGCGCGCGCGCCATAGACAGCGGCGGTCCAGCCAGCAGGGCCGGAGCCGATGATCAGGATTTCGGTGTGTTTCGTGTCAGCCATTGCGAAGGCTCCGCCATCTGTTCTTGTCGTGTCGGCCCGGCATATGGGGACGATGCAGCGAGCCTTAAAGCGCTGCGGCCTTCATATCAATGTGAACACTGCCCGGCGGGGTCCAAACCGGCGCCATTGCCCACGCGGACGACCTCAACGGTGGCATGGGAGACGTTGAAGCGGCTGGCGAGGCGCTCCTTGACCGCGCGGCGCAGCTGGTCCGGATCGGCGCCCGGCGCGGCGGTGACTTCCAGCGTGATCAGGGGCTTTTGCTCGGTCAGGGCCCAGGCATGGAAATGCGCGACGCTGGCGACGCCCTCGATTTCGGCGACGAGGTCTGCCTGGATATCCTCGGGGTCGAGCCCGACCGGCGTGCCTTCGAGCAGGATGTGACCGGATTTGCGGGCGATGCGCACGCCGGCAAACAGTACCAGCAGGGCGACCAGCACCGACAGGATCGGGTCGGCGGCCATCCAGCCGGTGGTCATGATGATGATCGCCGCGCCAATGGCGGCGATGGAGCCAAGCAGGTCGCCCGCCACATGCCAGAGCGCGCCTTGCAGGTTCAGGTCTTCCTTGCTGCCGCCATGCAGGATGGCGAAGGCGAGAATGTTGACCAGTAGCCCGCCGACGGCGACGACCATCAGGACATTGCCCATCACCTCGACCGGGTCGAGCAGGCGGTGGATGGCTTCCCAGACGATCCAGAGCGAGAGCAGGACCAGGAGGATGCCATTGGTGAAGGCGGCGAGGATCTTCATTCGCGCAAAGCCATAAGTGCGCTGCGGGTCGGCCGGGCGCTCGGCCAGCTTGTAGCCGACCCAGGCGAGGGCCAGCGAGCCCGCATCGGTCAACATGTGCGCAGCGTCCGCCAGGAGGGCCAGCGAGCCGGAGATCAGGCCGCCGGCCACTTCGGCGAACATGAAGGCCGCCGTCAGCAGGCCGGCAATCGCGACGCGGCGGCGGGAATCGGCGCTCGTCATGTCGGCATCATGGTCATGGCTGTGGCCATGTTCGTGCCCGTGGCCATGATCGTGTCCATGATCGTGCGTGTGGCCGGGGGAATGTGTGTGATCGCTCATGACGTCCTGATGGCGGGTGTGGGCGGTCAGGTCAATTCCGCTGTGATAGCGTAGCGATTGTTATGATATTGTATTGGGCAGAGAAACCAGAACAGGGGGAAGACCGGCATGACGATACCACGCTTGCGCCAGCTGGTGATTGCGGCGGCGACACTGGAGACGGCGGACCAGCTCGGCGAATTGCTCGGCCTTGGTGAGCCTTTCATTGATCCGGGGGTCCGGGAGTTCGGCCTCGAGAACCGCGTCTATGCGATCGGGGACCAGTTCCTGGAAGTGGTCGTGCCGATCGCGGAGGCCGCGCCCGCCCAGCGCTTCATCGACCGGGGCGGGGAGGGCGGCTATATGGCGATCTTCCAGACCGATGATCTCGAAGCGCTGCGCGCACGGGTCGACGGGATGGGCATCCGCCGCGTCTGGAACATAGACCTGCCGGATATTTCCGCGAGCCATCTCCATCCGGCCGACATTGGCGGGGCGATTGTCTCCGTCGATGAGGCGCGCCCGGCGGGCAGCTGGCGCTGGGGCGGGCCGCACTGGCGCGAGCAGGCCGTGCCGGGACGGCTGGCCAGCGCCGCGATGGAATCCCCGGACCCGGACGGCCTCGCCCAGCGCTGGGCCCTGGCGCTGGGGCTGACTGTGGATGAGCGCGTGCTCTATCTCGATGATGGCGCGATCGTGTTCCGGGAAGGCAAGGCAGAGCGGCTGGCCGCGTTCGGGCTCTATTTGCCGGATGCGGAGGAGATTCTCGAGCGCGCCGAGGCGATGGGCCTCGATGTGGACGAGCGGGAGATCAGCTTTGCGGGCGTGGGATTGAGTTTGCTGGAGTAGGGCCGGGATGTGTCATCCCCGTATGCCCCAACGCCCGTATCTCCGGCGCAGGCCGGAGTCTCCAGCGGTTGGCTATGCGTAGCCGCCGCGAGAGGCCCCGGGTCAAGCCTGGGGACACGGAGTTTCAGGAATCATGATCCGCCTCAGGACGTATCCGGGGTTTCCCGCACCGCCGCTTCATGCAGTTCCGTCAGCGTCACTCGATCGGCCTGCGTCACCGGCAAGCGGCAAAAGGCGGGCGGTAGGGCGCGGGCGATCACCGGGCGCGGGCCGAGCAGAAGGCGGCGCATCGCCTCGACATAGCGGGGCAGGTTTTCCAGCGCATCCTCCAGCGCCAGCAGGCGGCGCACCTGCCGCGTGGCGGGGAGGATATCGTGCGGGCCAGCCGGATAGTCGGAAAGGTCGACCGCCGTCTCGACATCGAGGCGGCGGATGCGCGGCCCGGTGCGGTAGCGTTTCGGTGGCGGCGTGCGGCGCGTCTGGCCGGGCGCGGCTTCGCAGAGGCGGAAATGCGGCTGCGGGAAGAGGGGACGGTTGGGCGGTTTCTGGCTGGGGGCGACGCGGGCGGCCGGCTCGCCGCGCGGACGAGCGGGCAGCGCGCCAAGGTCTGCGGCCATCAGCAGGATCAGGCGGCGCAGCAGCGGCTCGGCCTGGGCGAGGAAGCGCGTCAGCTGGCGGAGTTGCCAGCGCGCCAGGAAAGGCAGGCAGGGCAGGCGGCCCAGCCCCAGCGCGCGGCGCATGTCCCCGGCCAGCCAGTCCAGCCGCTCAAGGCTGAACCGGGCCGCATGAAAGAGAAGGTCCGCAGGCGAATGGCTCATGCGGAACAGGATGGGGGCGCCGGCTCTCAGACGGATTGGAGGTGACTCTATCCCCTTTCCGTTTCTCCGGCGAATGCCGGAGTCTCTTGCAGCTGAGGGCGCGGAGCTGCCGCATGAGACCCCGGGTCGAGCCCGGGGAGGCGGCATGGGGCGAGTCAGTCGCCCTTCTTTTCGGGGAGGTCGTCATGATCCGTCGAGGCGAGGTCTTCGAGCTCTTTCTCGCTCATCGAATCGTACATCTCTTTTGACGCGCCTTGCAGGTCGCTGACCTTGGTGTCGCCGCGCTTGGCGGACAGGGCCGCGCCGGCGGCCTTTTGCTGGGCTTCGGACTTGGCAGGCATTGGGGGCTCCTTCTCGCTTGAGGTTTGCGGAAGGAACGGATTATCGGGTCAACAAGTTCCCAAAATTCCGTCTCTCCGGCGAACGCCGGAGTCTCTTGCGGCTGAGGACGTGGAGCCCCGCACTCGTGCTTCGACTTCGCTCAGCATGAGCGCGTTCGGGTAATTGGTGCAGAGAGGCTTTGTAGGAAAACATCAGCAATGCCTCAACCCCAACCGCGTTCGGTGGCAGTTGAATCTACATCAATTGTTCAATTTTCTTTTTCTTGACCTGAATCATTCGAACAATGAACTCATCATAGTCTTCTTTCGGGTACAGTGGGTTGGGCTCTTCGAGCCGCCCTAGCAATGCAAGTGCCAAAAAGCTGCCAGTCGTTTTTGCAAACATGTTTGTATTATCAGTGTGAAGCGTTTTGGGGACGTTGTCGTATAGTGTCCGTAGCTCTTTCAGGTCCGTATCCAAGTCAAATATCGGGTTAGTTTGAATCGCAGCAATTTTCTGCTCAATCATCCGTTCGATATCATCGTTGTCCGCCTCCTCATTCTTTCCATCCCGTCTAATATAAACTCTGCCTTTGCCAATGCCGTTCCCGCCGCTTTTAGAAAAGAATGGGCGACTCTCGATTTTTGTTGCGATGCTGATAGTTTGGAACTTTCTACCGATCAGCTGTGAATATTCACTGGCAGTATAGTCAAAGTCGTTAACTGTTATTGATGATATAAGTTTTGGAGGCAGAAATTTCTTGAGCTTGTCATAAACTATAGCTTTGTCGCAGAAGTTTTCCAGTCCGCTGGGCGTTAGCGTTCCGTCATTACCTTCAGTCACCCCTACAACAATAATACCCGGGTTGGTATTAGCGAAAGCGAGCAGAGAGATCGCAAGCTTTGGAAAATCTGGCCACGTCTCTTTGAAGTCGAGATTTTTGCTCTCGCCAAGGTGCTGCCTCAAAATCTCTCTCAGTTGATCTCGAGATGGGTCTTGAAAGAACTTAAGAAACTCTTCTTTCAAACTTAGTTGGGGTAATGGCGTTGATATTTCGTCCATCCGTCAAACATCCACCTCGGCTTCCAGGGCGAATTCCTCGATGAATTCGCGGCGGGGCTCGACGACGTCGCCCATCAGTTTGGTGAACATTTCGTCGGCTTCTTCCATATGGTCGACCTTGACCTGGAGGAGGGTGCGGGCGTTGGAGTCGAGCGTGGTTTCCCAGAGCTGGTCGGCGTTCATTTCGCCGAGGCCCTTGTAGCGCTGGATCTTGATGCCGTCGCGGCCGGCGCTGAGCACGGCCTTGAACAGGTCGCATGGTCCGTGGACGGTGATTTCCCCGCCCTTGTCGCGGCGCAGGATTAAGGGCTCTTCATACAGATCCTTCAGCGTGGCCGCGCGCTCGGCGAGGCGGATCGCATCCTGGCTGGCGAGCAGGGGTGCCGGCAGGACGGCCGTCTCATCGACGCCGCGCACGGTGCGCTGCAGGACCAGCGCGCCTTCGGCAAACCGGCCGACCCAGGTCTCTTCGCCTTCTTCGGCGAAGCGGTTGAGGCGTTCGGCAGTCTTCTCGGCTTCGGCGTCACCGGCGCCGGCGGCCATCGCACCGGCCATTGCGGCTTGTTCCAGCAAATCCGCCGGGGCGCGCAGGGCGAGCCGGGCGAGGTTTGCCTTGAAGTTCGAGGCGGCGCGGACGCGCTCACGCAGGTCTTCACCCGCAATCTGGGTGCCGTCCGGCAGGATCAGGGCTTCGCCGCTGGTGCCTTCGTCGATCAGGTAGGCGTCCAGCTCGGTATCATCCTTGAGGTAGCGTTCCGAGCGGCCGCGCGTCACCTTGTAGAGCGGCGGCTGGGCGATGTAGAGATAGCCCTTCTCGATCAGCTCCGGCATCTGACGATAGAAGAAGGTCAGCAGCAGCGTACGGATGTGCGCGCCGTCGACGTCAGCATCGGTCATGATGATGATCTTGTGATAGCGCAGCTTGTTGATGTCGAATTCGTCGCGGCCGATGCCGGCGCCGAGCGCCATGATCAGCGTACCGACCTGATCCGATGACAGCATCTTGTCAAAGCGGGCGCGTTCGACGTTCAGGATCTTGCCGCGCAAGGGCAGGATGGCCTGGTTGTCACGGGACCGGCCCTGCTTGGCAGAGCCACCAGCGGAATCACCCTCGACGATGAAGAGTTCGGATTTCGCCGGGTCTTTTTCCTGGCAGTCAGCCAGCTTGCCGGGCAGGGAGGTGATGTCGAGCGCCGATTTGCGGCGGGTCAGCTCGCGCGCCTTGCGGGCCGCTTCGCGCGCGGCAGCCGCCTCGACGATCTTGAGCATGATCTCATGAGCTTCCTTCGGATGCTCCTCGAACCATTCAGACAGTTTCTCGCCCATCAGGCTCTCGACGACCGGGCGGACCTCGGAGGAAACCAGCTTGTCTTTCGTCTGTGAGCTGAATTTCGGGTCCGGCACTTTCACGCTGAGCACGCAGGTCAGGCCCTCGCGCGCATCATCGCCGGAAATCTCGACCTTGGATTTCTTCGCGATGCCGGTCTCGTTGGCGTATTTGTTGATCAGCCGGGTCAGCGCGCCGCGGAAGCCGGCCAGATGGGTGCCGCCATCGCGCTGGGGGATGTTGTTGGTGAAGCAGAGCACGTTCTCGTGGTAGCTGTCATTCCACTCCATCGCGACCTCGACCGTGATGCCGTCCTTCTCGCCAATGGCGTAGACGGGCTCGGGGATCAGCTTGGTCTTGGTCTTGTCGAGATGCTCGACGAACGCTTTCACGCCGCCTTCGTACATCAGGTCGATCTCGTAAGGCTCTGCGTCGCGCTCGTCGCGGAAGATGATGTGGACGCCGCTGTTCAGGAAGGCCAGCTCGCGCAGGCGGTGCTCCAGCGTCTTGCGGTCGTAATCGGTCATCGTGAACGTGCTGGCGGAGGCCAGGAAGCGCACGGCCGTGCCGGTATAGGGCTTGCCCTTGTCGGTCATCGGGGAGGGACCGCGCGTGACCAGCGGCGCCTCGACGCGGCCGCCTTCGACAAAGCGGACCCAATGTTCATTGCCTTCGCGGTGGATGGTCAGTTCCAGCCAGTCCGACAGGGCGTTCACAACCGACACGCCGACGCCGTGCAGGCCGCCGGAAACCTTGTAGGAGTTCTGGTCGAATTTGCCGCCCGCATGGAGCTGGGTCATGATTACTTCGGCCGCAGAAGCGCCCTCTGTGGGGTGCATGCCCACCGGGATGCCCCGGCCATTGTCGGTGATTTCGGCCGAGCCGTCGGGGAAGAGGGTGACCGTAACCCGGTCTGCATGGCCGGCAAGCGCCTCATCGATGGCATTGTCCACGACCTCGTAGATCATGTGGTGCAGGCCCGAGCCGTCATCGGTGTCACCGATATACATGCCGGGGCGTTTGCGGACCGCTTCAAGGCCCTTCAGGACCTTGATTGAACCGGCGCCATATTCGGGGGATTCAGCTTGCGTGCTTTCGGCCATTCAGGCCTCCTCATCGATTCGTAGATTCGCCTTTGTTTATAGGGGGTTTGGAGGGTAAAGGCCACAGAGAGAGGGGGGTTTTTGCAGCCCGGAAAAGCGAGTAAAATCAATGCTTTGCGGCGAGGTTTCGCGGGTCGGGCATCCGCCTGCGGAAGATCGGGCCCGAAAACCCGCAAAAAGACCCGGAATCAGGGGCGATTCCGGGCCATTTCCGCTGGATTTTCAGTTGACCGGGCTGATCTGGATCAGTCCTTGAAGACCGGCGGGCGCTTTTGCATGAAGGCGGCGGCGGCTTCGGCGAAATCGGGAGATTTCAGCTGCTCGGCAAACATCTTGCCCTCGGCCTCCATACGGTCCTTCACGGCCTCGCGGTTCATCCGGATCAGCGCCTTGGAGCGGCGGATGGCGGTCGGGGCGGCAATGGCGATGCGCTCGGCCGTGGCGAGCGCGGCCGACATCAGGCCCGTGTCCGGCTCGACGCGCGAGACGAGGCCGCAATCGAGCGCCTCCTGGGCCGACAGGATGCGCCCGGCGAGCAGGATGTCATTCGCCATGGAATTGCCCACAGACAGCGGCAGCAGCAGCGAGGAGCCCGCTTCCGGCACGAGGCCAAGGGCGGTGAAGGGCGCGCGGAAATTGGCGCTCTCGGCCGCATAGGCGATGTCACAATGCAGCAGCATGGTCAGGCCGACGCCGACAGCGGGGCCGTTCACGGCGGCGATCAGCGGCTTTTCAGCGTCGCGAATGCCGTTCAGGAAGCGCGTGACGGGCGGCTCGCCGGAGGACCGCTCCATGTCGGAGGCGAAATCGCCGAGATCGTTGCCGGCCGTGAACATGTCGCCTGCGCCGGTGAGGATGATAGCGCGGATGCCTGCATCATCATTGGCGGCGTTGATGGCGTCGGCCAGCGCGCCATACATGGCCTGAGTGAGGGCGTTCTTGCGCTCAGGCCGGTTGATGGTCAGCGTCAGGACGCGGTTTTCGAGGGTCTGGGTGATGTGGTCGGTCATGGGGCGCTCCGCTTCGGGTTTCCCGCAGGGGTGTGCGGGGTCCGGCGCAGAGCGTCAATCTCTGACTGTGCGAGAGGGTGCACATCCATCATTCCGTCTCTCCGGCACATGCCGGAGTCGCTTGCGGCTGGGGCGCAGAGCCCCGCGCTTCGTGCTTCGACTTCGCTCAGCATGAGCGCGTCGGAAGTGCCACACGCTGCTCATCCTGAGCGAAGTCGAAGGATGTGGATTTGGAGAAAGGGGCTTGGGTCCCGGATAAACGCTGCGCGTTTTCCGGGATGACAAGAAATACACTCTCAGCGCTGTCGTCCCGGAAAGCCTGAAAGGCTTATCCGGGATCCAGGGCGTGAGATCAGTCGCGGGGCTTCTTCGGGCCCTTCTTGAAGGGCTTCTTGCCGCCCTGCGGCTTGGGACGCTTGTAGGTCTTGTCGCCGCCGGTGGGTTTGCCCTTGCCGTGTGCGTGCGGCTTGTCCTTGCGGGGCTTTCCGGCGGGGCGGTCGTCCTGGATGTAATCCGTCAGCGGGTCGAAGGCCTTTTCCGGCGCCCCGGCGGCGGGTTTTGGCTTCTTGGTCAGGTGCGGCTTGCGCGGCGGCTTGCCGGGCGTGCGCTCGCGGGACGGGGCATAGTCCTGGCGCGGCGGCTGGGCCGGCGGCGGACCATCCAGGGCGAAGGCGCGCAGGCCCTTTTCCAGCATGCCGTCATTGCCGATCACTTCGAACAGGCGCTTGGCAGCGTCCGATTTCAGCTCGACATGCGTGTCCGCCGGGTTGATGCGGATGGCGCCGATATCGTCGCGGCCAAGGCCGCCGGCCTTGCACAGCATCGGCAGCAGCCAGCGCGGCTCGGCGTTTTTCTTGCGGCCGACATTGATGCCGATCCATGTCGCATCATCAAAACCCTTGCGGTCCTGACGCTCGCGTTTTTCGCGGGGCGGGCGGTCGTCGCGGTCCCGGCGATCCCCGCGTTCGTTGCGGTCGCGGGACGGGGCGCGGTCATCCACATCGCGCAGGTCTTCCGGCGCCGTACGTCCGGCGCGGTGGCGGCGCACGAAAGCGGCGGCGACCTGTTCTGCGCCATATGTGTCGATCAGGGTGCGGGCGAGTTCAGCCTCATTGGCCGAAGCATCTTCGGTGAAGATCGGGTCGGCCATCAGGCGCGCATCATCCAGCGCGTTGATTTCGTCCGCAGACGGCGGTTTGCCCCAGCTGGCTTCGATCTTGGCATCGCGCAGAAGGCGCTCGACGCGGCGGCGGGCACGCGGGGCGACCAGCAGGGCGCTGACGCCCTTGCGGCCGGCGCGGCCTGTGCGGCCCGAGCGGTGCAGCAGGGTGGCCGGATCGCGCGGCAGGTCGGCATGGATGACGAGTCCGAGATTTTGCAGATCGAGTCCGCGGGCGGCGACGTCGGTCGCGATACAGACGCGGGCACGTCCATCGCGCAGGGCCTGGAGCGCGTTGCCGCGTTCTTTCTGGCTGAGTTCCCCCGACAGGGCGACAACCGGGAAACCGCGATTGCCCATGCGGCTGATCAGCTTGTTGACGGCGGCGCGGGTCGTGCAGAACACGATGGCGGTCTCGCTGTCGGAATGGCGGACGATGTTGACGATGGCATTCTCTTCATCGCCGGGGGCGACCAGCAAGGCGCGGTATTCAATATCGACATGCTGCTGCTGTTCGGCGGCCGTGGTGATGCGCATGGCATCTTTCTGGTAACGCGCGGCGAGGGCGGCGATGCCCTTGGGCACGGTGGCCGAGAACATCAGGGTACGGCGGGTATCCGGCGTGCCTTCGAGAATGTGTTCGAGTTCCTCGCGGAAGCCCATGTCGAGCATTTCATCGGCCTCGTCGAGTACGACGACGCGGACGTTCGAGGCGTCCAGCGAACCGCGACGGATATGGTCTGACAGGCGGCCCGGCGTGCCGACAACGATGTGCGCGCCGCGCGCCAGGGTGCGGCGCTCCTCGCGCATGTCCATGCCGCCGACACAGGTGGCCATGCGGGCGCCCGACTTGGCATAGAGCCATTCCAGTTCGCGTGCGACCTGTTGGGCCAGTTCGCGGGTCGGGGCGACGATGACGGCCAGGGGCGTTTCGGATTTCTCGAAGCGGTCTGCCCCGGCGAGCAGGTCACCAGCCATGGCGAGCCCGAAGGCGACGGTCTTGCCGGAGCCGGTCTGGGCGGAGACGAGCAGGTCCTTGCCGTCCAGTTCTGCTTCAATAACAGAGGATTGGACGGGGGTGAGCGTCTCGTACCCACGCTGTGCGAGGGCCTCGGCGAGCGCCGATGGGATGAAAGGGGTATCGGTCATTTGGTAGGGCTTTCTGGGGCGCTGGCGCAGCTTTCGTGCGCGCCGCGGGAAGATTTCGCCCCCTATGACACGTTTTTGCGCCCGGCGCCATAAAGGGTGCGCATGTTGAGGCGCCCAAGTCGTTAACTCTGTATGCCGTCCCGGAAAGCCTGACAGGCTTATCCGGCCCTCCTGACCGCCGTGGCGGGGGCAATCCTTGTCGGGAAGGTTCTAGGCTTTCACGTCCAGCCGTTCGAGGCCGCGGAAGAAGGGGAGGGCGCGCCAGACGAGGTCTTGTGGCGGCAGGGAGAGGTTCGGATAGCGGGCGAAGAGTTTTTCGAAGACGCGGCGCGCTTCCATGCGGGCGAGCGGCGCGCCGATGCAGATGTGCGGCCCGCCGCCAAAGGCGACATGGCTGGCGCGTTTCTGTGTGATGTCGAAGCGTTCCGACTGTTCGAACATGGTCTCGTCGCGATTGGCCGAGGCGAGCGAGCAGAACACGACCTGACGCGCCTTCATCGGACAGCCGGCGACAGTCCGGTCGGCCTCGACAATGCGTGAAGTGGCCGAGACGGGCGCTTCATAGCGCAGCACTTCCTCGACGGCCTGCGGGCCGAGGGCGGGATTGGCCTTGAGGGCGGCGAGCTGGTCGGGATGGGTCAGGAACAGCCAGACACCATTTCCGATCAGATCGGTCGTGGTGAGATTGCCGCCGACCAGCAGCGCGCCGAGATTGATGCGGATCTCATCATCTGTCAGCGGAGCGTCCCCGCTCGCCTGCAGCTGGACCATGTCCGTGATCAGATCGTCCTGCGGCGCGGTACGGCGGGCGTCCATCAGTTCGGTGAAGTAGGCGTCGAGCGCGTAGCTGCCTTTCTCCATGCGCGCTGTCTCTTCCGGCGTGCGGACAGGATTCAGGCTGAGGATCACGTCTTCGGACCATTGGCGGAAATCCGGCAGGCGGTCTTCATCCACGCCGAGTATGCGCGCGATGACGAGGACCGGGATCGGCACGGCAATCTCTGCCATCAGGTCGAAGACGCCTGACGCCGGGGCGGCGTCGATTGTGTCGTCAATGATCGTCTCGATCTGGGGCTTCATCTTCTGGATGCGGGCATAGAACGCCTTGGCGAGCGGCGGGCGCACGCGGGCATGGTCCGGATTGTCGAGAAACAGGATGGAGGTGCGGCGGGGCTGGTCATCCTCAATCAGCTGGCGCGAGATGGAGCCCTCTTCGGCGTTCAGCGGATGGCGCACGAAGCTGCGATCATTGACGGTTTCGCGGATGTCGGCATAGCGCGTCAGGAACCAGGTCTTGACCATCTCATCGCGCATGACCGGGCAATTATGGCGCAGGGCCTCCAGCGGCGGGTGGGGATTGTCGCGCGCGCCGGGTGAGAAAGCGGTTACTTCCAGCACGGATTGCGGCACCTGCGGCGTGCCCGGATCGTCGGCCATGTTTTCCTCCCTGTCCGGTCTTTGCGCCGGATCATTTGAGGGGAGATTAGCACGGAATCCGGGGGAAATCGCGGGTGACCCTGCGGGAGGCTAGAATTGCATGGGACGGGGGATGCAGCTGGCGGTGGCCTGGGCGAGGAGGGTGCCGTCTTCGCGGGTCATCTCGCCGCGGGTGAAGAGGGCCGCGCGGCCCCGGCGGACACATTCGCCGCGCCCGAGAAGGCGCTCGCCAATCGGTACCGGGCGGAGATAGCTGGTCGTCATCTGCAGGGTCGGGGACATGGCCGGGCCATCCTGCGCGATTGAGCCAGCCAGGCTCATCACTTCATCCAGCATGGCCGAGACGAAGCCGCCCTGTGCGTCGCCGCCGGGATTGGTGGCCTCCGGGGGCAGGGTGAAAGCGGCCTCGACCCAGCCGGCGTCGGGATCGAAAGCGATGAGTTCAAAGCCGAGAAAGGCGGTGGCCCTGGGCGGCGTCTTATTGGTCAGGAGATCCTGCCAGAAAGCGCGCTTGTCGAAAATCATCAGCCGAGGCGCTTGAACAGCATCGGGATGGCAGTGGCGGTGGCCTTGGCGACGAGCTTGCCGTCGGCGTCAAAGCATTCGGCCTCCATGAAGGCGGCCGACTTGCCAAGTTTCAGAATGCGCGCCTCGACGCTCGCCTTGCCCGGCATCAGGCGGCGGAGATAGCTGGTCTTCATTTCCAGCGTCGGGGCCGTCATCGTGATGTTGGAGGCTATGATGACACAGGTGCTCATCGCTTCGTCCAGCATGGCGGAGATGAAACCGCCCTGAATGGCGCCGGTCGGATTGGCGAAGCTCGGCGAGACGTCGAAATCCATGCGGATGCGCTGGGCGTCCTGATCGACCTCGGCCAGGCGCATGCCGAGCGTGTCCGAACAGGGCGGGCGCTTTTTCGAGTTCTGGAAGCGTGCCAGCATCTCGGCGTCCGAGACGCGGGGTTTTTCGTCGTCAGCCATCCGGTCCGGCAGCGCCTATTTACGGCGGAAGGCGTCAAGATTGACGACTGTGCCGACATCCGCCTCTGGCGCGTCAGGGGCAAGCATTTCGGCCTCGTCCACTTCGCCAGCCGGCGAGATGACGGAGGCGTCCTTGTCCGGCGATTCGAAGGTCAGGCCGAAATTGACGGACGGATCCACGAAGCGCGAGATGGCGGCATAGGGAATATAAAGGTGCTGGGGCACGCCTGAGAATTTCAGGATGATTTCGAAATGGCCGTCTTCGACTTCCAGATCCCAGTACTGGTGCTGGATGACGATGGTCATTTCTTCCGGGAAACGCTCGGTCAGGTAATCGGCAATTTTTACCCCCGGCGCCTTGGTGCGGAAGGTGAGGTAGAAATGATGGTCACCCGGCAGGCCGTTGGTATTGCAGCCCTTGCGCAGGGCCTCGCGGACGACGCCGCGCATGGCTGCCTGGGTGAGCGCTTCGTAGCCGATATAGTCAGTCATGGGCGCGCGGTTTCCCCGGTTTGTTGTGGTTGTTCCTACAGCGCCTACAGTAAGGGCGCAGACAGGGGCTCGCAACGGCGTTCGCACAAGGGGCGAGGAAAAAAATCACGCTCGCTTGATAGCGATTGTGACTAACTCCTTGTGGCCACGGCGATCTTTCCGGGCGCGAGCCCCTGAGATTTCCTGTTAGTAATTCGCCGGCGGGTCACTGGCCGGGAAGGACTCGTCGAGTTCCTCATCGACTTCGTCCCACTCTTTCGGCGGGTGTTCCATGCTTTCGGCGCCGGCCGGACGAATCTCCTTGTGATTGGTCGGCTCGTCCTGGTTCTCGGTTTCCGGGTCGGGTTTGCGATCTTTTGGGTCAGCTTGCTCAGTCATGTGAATCTCCTTGTCCCTGCTCAACGCATTTCGCGGCGTTCGGTTGCGTAAAAAGGCAATCTCTCTAGGCTGCCAGACCACAGACAAGACCACAGACCAGAGAACTGGCGGACAGGGAGGACAGACCGGATGATCACGATGCCGGAAACAGGACGCGACTGGAGCGATGTGCGCGCGGAAATGGTCGCGCGGGGCGGCGGGGACGCGCAGTGGCGCGACGGGCGCACGGCAGTCTATGTCTTCAATGCCGGGCCGGAGATTTCGGCCATCCAGCATGACGCCTATGGACTCTATATGGCGGAGAATGGCCTCGGCCCGCTCGCCTTTCCCAGCCTTGCGCAGATGGAGAAGGAAGTCATCGGCATGGGGCTGTCCCTGCTGCATGGCCCGGAAGGCTCGACCGGGGCGATGACGTCCGGCGGCACCGATTCCATCACGATGGCGATGAAGACGGCGCGCGATTATGCCCGCAGCCTTGGCAAGCCGCGCGAGGGCCAGAATGTCGTGCTGCCGCAATCGGCGCACCTTGCCTTCGACAAGGCGGCGCATTTGATGGATGTGGAAATCCGCCGCGTGCCCCTGAAGACAGATGGCAGTTGGGAGGCCGATCCGGCCGCGATGGGGGAGGCGGTGGATGATGCCACGATCATGATGGTCGGCTCGGCGCCGAATTTCCCGCATGGCATCATTGATCCCATCGCGGCGCTGGGCGAGGTCGCGGCGAAGAAGAATGTCTGGCTGCATGTCGATGCCTGTGTCGGCGGCTATTTCGCGCCGTTCGCGCGGATGAATGGCGTGCCGGTGCCGGATTTCGATTTCGCTGTGCCGGCGGTCCAGTCGATGAGCGCGGACCTTCACAAATACGGCTATTGCGCCAAGGGCGCCTCGACCGTGCTGTTCCGGTCAGAAGACCTCTACGCCCATATGCCGTTTGACATGGCGGGCTGGAGCGGGGCGCCGATGAAGACGCCGACGCTGGCGGGCACGCGGCCGGGCGGGGCGATCTCCGCGGCCTGGGGCGTGATGAACACGCTGGGTGTCGAAGGCTATCGCAAGCTGCAGGGGCAGGTGTGCGCGACGCGCGAGCGGATGGAAGAAGGTGTAAAGCGGCTCGGCTTCGAGATTGTCGGCAATCCGATGCTGGGCCTGATGGCGTTTTACCATCCGGATGCCCATGCCTTCGCGGTCTATGGCGAAATCTTCCGGCGCGGCTGGTTCACCTCCGTGACCAAGGAACCGCCGAGCCTGCACCTGATGCTGAGCCCCAAACATGCCGAGGTGGCCGACGCCTATCTGGCCGACCTCGAGGCCAGCGTGAAAGCGGTGCAGGCCGGCAAAGCCGGCGAAAAGGTCGAAGCGCGCTATAGCTGACTGGATATTGCGCCGGGGAGGGCGAACCATGAGGACCAAGGGCAAGACAGCGGTGGTGACCGGCGGGGCAAGCGGGATTGGCGCGGCGCTGGCCGAAGCGATTGTTGCCGATGGCGGCCGGGTTGTGGTCGCAGACATCAATTCCGACGCCGCCGAGGCGCATGCGGCAAAGCTCGGCGACGCAGCGCGGGCGATCCCCTGCAATGTCGCGGATGTGGCGGGCGTGGAGGCGATGGCGACCGAGGCATGGGACTGGCTCGGCGGAGTGGATCTTGTGTTCGCCAATGCCGGGATCAGCGTGGCGCGCCCCCTGCTCAAGGCAAGCGAGGCGGAGTTCGACGTGACGCTGGACGTGAACCTCAAAGGCGTCTGGGCGACGGCGAAGGCGTTTGCGACGCGGATGATGGAGGCGGGGCGGGAGGGGCATCTCTGCCTGACCGCATCGGAACATGCGCTGGGCCTGCAACATCCGGGTAATGGATTTTACACGGCGTCCAAGCACGGCGTGCTGGCGCTGGGCGATGTGTTCCGCGCCGAATTGCCGGACGGGATCGGCGTCAGCGTGCTGTGCCCTGGCCTGACCGCGACGCATATGCCGGATACGAGCCCGGCAGCCACCGGCATGTCAGCCGACGAACGCCGCAGCGACATGGCCCGTGCCGTGATGGCCGAGGGCAAGCCGCCATCCGAGGTGGCGCGGCACACGCTGGACGAAATTGCGCGCGGGACGTTCCTGATCGTGCCGGAAGCCTCGGCCTGGCTGGCGGCGGAAAAACGGGCGGATGAAGTGAAAGACGAATTTGCCCGGCAGGCGCCGATGGGGCCGGACGCGATGAAATATCATGTCGGCACAGTGGTCGAGCGGCTGATGAAAAAGACGGGCCCCGGCCTATTGTGATCGACCGCGGGCGGCTTTTTCCTTGACCCTCGGGGTGGCCTGTATTTGAGTTCCGGTAGCGCTAACAGAAACTGTGGCCTTCAGGGAGATTGTCATGACCGGACTCATTCATTCACGCAGGCGTTTCATGGTTCTGAGCAGTGCGACGCTGGCGGCCGCGCCCTGGCTAGCCAGCTGTGCGAGCGCCGAAGGTGGCGCGGCGATCCCGGCCAAGGCCATCGGCATGCCCTGGCCGAATTGGGGCGAACTGCCTGACAGCCCGCCGCCTGCGCCGCAGGAAGGCAGTGTCGGCTTCGCCGTGATGGGGCTGGGCGGCTATGCCATCGGCAAGGTGCTGCCGGCGCTGGCGAATGGCCAGCGCTGTCATGTTGCGGCGGTCGTGTCCGGCAATCCGGAAAAGGCGAAGAAAGTGGCGGCGGCTTATGGCCTGCCGGAAGACGCGATCTATTCGTATGAGGATTTTGACCGGATCGCAGACGATGACCGGGTCGAGGCGGTCTATAATGTGCTGCCGACCGGCCTGCACATGGCGTGGACGGAGAAGAGTTTCGCCGCTGGCAAGCATGTCCTGTGCGAGAAGCCGATGGCGCTGTCATCCGAGGAGTGCACGCGGATGATTGCGGCCTCCGAAGCCGCCGGCAAGAAACTGATGATCGGCTATCGCTGTCATTTCGAACCGTTCAATCTGCGCGCCATGGAATTGATGCGGGACGGCGCGGTCGGCCCGATCAAGTCGATCGAGACCGCGCAGCAATACATGATGGGGCCAACCGATGTGTCGGAGAACTGGCGGGTCGTGCGCGCCCTGGCCGGGGGCGGACCGCTGGAGGATTACGGCCTCTATGGGCTGCAGTCTGCGCTCTACCTGTCCGGCGAGATGCCGGTCGCGGTCAAGGCGGTGACCGAGCAGCCGGCAAACGATCCGCGGTTTGCGGAAATCTTCTCCTCGGTGACGACCGAGCTGCGGTTTCCGTCCGGCGCGACAGCCCATCTGTACACGTCCTACAATGATGCCCCGCCCAGCAACCTTGCCCGTGTGGAAGGGGAGGCGGGGGTCCTGCTGATGGACCCGGCGACGGGATATGACGGCCAGAAGATGACCCTGACCCGCGACGGCGTGTCAGAGAATCTCGTGCCGGGCGATCCCAATGTGCAGTTCGCCCGCATGTGCGATCATATGGCGGCGGCGATCCGGGACGGCTCTGAGATCCTGACGCCGGGCGAGATGGGCTTGCGCGACATCGTGCTGATCGAGGCGATCTATCGCTCGGCCGCTGAAGGGCGCGAGATCACGCTGTAGCATTTACAGGAAATTCGCGTTTCCCTCGCGGGATCGTGGCTGGACGTGGGGCGCGCGCGCCCTACACTCTCCCTGTCGCCCATGTTGGGCATGAGGGGCCAAACCATGATCACGTTGCACCATCTTGAGAAGTCGCAATCCATCCGCATCCTCTGGCTGCTGGAGGAATTGGGCGTGCCCTATGAGGTCAAGCTGTATGACCGCGACCCGAAAACGCGGCTCGCGCCGGCCGAATACAAGGCTGTCTCGCCTCTGGGTACGGCGCCCTGCATCAGTGATGGCGAGATCACGCTGGCCGAGACGAATGCGATCGTCGATTATATCCTCGACAAGCATGATGATGGCCGGCTGCGGCCTGCGCCGGGCACACCGCACCGGGCCGATTACCTGTTCTGGTTCCATGCCTCCCAAGGCAGTTTCCAGCCATTGCTGACCAATAAATTTGTCATGCTGGCGATGACGGCGCGCGCGCCGTTTTTCCTGAAGCCGGCAGCGAAGATGCTGGTCGGCGGACTGGACAAGGCGTTTTTCGGCCCGCGCCTGAATGCCTTCATGGCCGAGGCCGAAAAGGCGCTCGGCAAGAGCACCTGGTTTGCCGGGGAGTCTCTGACCGCGGCTGACATGGTGATGGGCTATTCCATGGAGCTGGCCGCGCACCGGGCCGGGATGGATGCGGGCAATTATCCGAATGCGCACAGATTCCTGCAGCAGATGCGGGCCCATCCTTCCTATCAGCGCGCGCTGGAAAAGGATGGCAAGGGCACGATCCTGCTCTGATTTGAGCTTGCGGAGGCCAAGGTCTCGGGCGTAGCGTGCCCGCGACGGAGGCAAGGATGCGCGAGCTTTCCACGACATGCTGTATCGCCGGGGGCGGACCGGCGGGAATGATGCTGGGCTATTTGCTGGCGCGGCAGGGCGTGGACGTCACCGTGCTGGAAAAGCATGAGGATTTCTTTCGCGATTTCCGAGGCGACACGGTACATCCCTCCACGCTGCAGGCGTTCCACGAGATGGGCCTGCTCGACGGATACCTCCAGCGCCCCTTCCAGAAAACCGAGACGCTGACTGTGCAGATCGAAGGCGAGTCCGTGATGCTCGCGGATTTTCGCCACTTGCCGGTGGCGGCGCCCTATATCGCGATGATGCCGCAATGGGAATTTCTCGACCATCTGGCAGATGCCGGGCGGGAGATGGACACTTTCAACCTGATGATGTCCGCCAGGGCCGAGCGGTATACGGAAGAAAATGGCCGTGTGACCGGGCTGGATGTGACGACCCCCGACGGGCCGGTACACATAAAGGCTGATCTGGTGGTCGGGGCGGATGGGCGCGGCTCGGATCTGCGCGCGCAGAGCGGCCTGCCGCTGAAGGAGATTGGCGCGCCAATTGACGTGTTCTGGTTCCGCCTGTCGCGATCCGCCGGGGAGGCGTCAGAATCCCTCGGGCGCGTCTCCGCAGATGGCATGCTGGTGATGATCAATCGCGGCGAGTATTGGCAATGCGCGCTGCCCTTTCCGAAGGGGGCGGATGACGACATTCGCGCCCAGGGCCTGCCTGCGCTGCGCCAGCGGATTGCGCGCATGGCGCCGGAGCTTGCGGGCAGTGTCGATGAGCTGGCCTCATGGGAGGATCTGAAACTGCTGACGGTTCAGGTGAACCGGCTGGACCTCTGGTGGCGGACCGGCTTGGTGTTCATCGGTGATGCGGCCCATGCCATGTCGCCAGTCGGCGGGGTAGGCGTGAACCTTGCCGTGCAGGATGCGATTGCGGCGGCGCGTATTCTCGGCACGCCATTGAGAGAGGGCACGCTGACAGACGCAGACCTGGTCGCGGTCCAGGCGCGGCGGGAATGGCCAACGAAGGTGACGCAATCGGCGCAGGTGTTTGCGCACAATATGGTGCTGGTGCCCGCGCTGACGGCGAAGCAGAAAATCCGTATGCCGTTTATCCTGCGCCTGTTCAAATGGATCCCGTTCCTGCGGCGGCTGCCCGCCCGCGCGGTCGGCATGGGCGTGCGGCCCGAGCATTGGGACCGGAGCCTCGACCGGGACTAGCGGCGGCGCATGGCCTCGGCAATTTCCGGCAGGTCTTCGGCGGTCTGGTAGTATTGCGGCTCGGCGCGGGCCTCAGTCTTTTGCTCATAGGCGTAGCCGAGCGAGAGGATGGCCGCGTCCTGGTCCTTGCCACCTATGAAAGAGAGGCCGACCGGCAGGCCGCGTGCCGTGCCCATTGGAACGGTCAAATGCGGATAGCCGGCAATCGCGGCCATGTAGCCCGCGCCCGGCCAGTCCGGCCAGACATCGCCATTGACCGGATCGACACGCGGCGCCAGCGGGCCGGACGGGGCAACAAGGGCCACCACATCATGCTCCGTCAGCAGACGGTCGATGCCCTTCTCGCGGGTGGCGGACTGGATGAAGGCGACGGCTTCCTTGTAGCCGTCGGAGTCGAGGCCTTCCATCTCGTCGGATTGCTCGAAAATGTCCTGGTTGAAGAGGGCCAGTTCTGTGTCGGCATTGTCGGTATTGAAGGCGATCAGATCGGTCAGTGTGCGGGTTGAGACGGTGTCCGGTGTGCTGGCGAGATAGTCGTTCAGCGTGGCCTTGAACTCGTATTTCAGCACGGCGAAGGCCTTGCCCCAGAAGCCGTGCGGCATGTCGGCCTCCTCGATGTCGACGAGAATGGCGCCAGCCGCTTCCATCGCGGCGAGCGCGTCGTTGAAGCGGGCGCGGATGAGTTCATTATTGCCTTCGGCGCTGCGCAGGACGCCGATGCGGGCGCCGTCCAGCGAATTGGCATCGAGCGCGGCGGCGTAATCGGTCTTTGCCTCGCCGGTCGCCATCGCCGTCAGCATCATGGCGGCGCCCTTCACCGTCTTTGTCATCGGCCCGGCCGTGTCCTGCGACGAGGAAATCGGGATGATGTATTCTTGCGAAACGAGGCCGACCGTCGGCTTGAAGCCGACCACGCCATTGACCGTGGACGGGCAGGAGATCGAGCCATTGGTTTCGGTGCCGACCGCGCCTGCGGCCAGCGAGGCAGCTGCCGCTGCGCCAGAGCCGGAACTGGAGCCGCAGGGATTGCGGTCAAGCATGTGTGGATTGCGCACCTGTCCGCCAAGCGCGGACCATCCGCTCATCGAGCTGTTGGAGCGGAAGTTTGCCCATTGGCTGAGATTGGTCTTGCCAAGGATGATCGCACCTTCGGCGCGCAGCCCCGCGACGAGCGGGGAGTCGCGGCCCGTGACATTGTCTTTCAGGGCGAGTGAGCCCGCCGTAGTCGCCATGTCATCGGCGGTTTCGATATTGTCTTTTAGCAGGATGGGCAGGCCGTGCAATGCGCCGAGCGGCTCGCCGGCCTCGCGCTTTGCATCGAGCGCGCGGGCGTCCTCCAGTGCGGCCGGGTTGAGGGTGAGGACGGCCTGAAGGGTGGGACCGTTGCGGTCGACCAACTCGATCCGGTCGAGATAGGCCTGGGTCAGCGCTTCGGCGGTGATTTCGCCGGTTTGCAGTGCTTCAGCCAGGTCAGGCAGGGGTTTCGCGGTCCAGCCGCTGGCGGCGTAGCTGATCGGGGCTTTGGCATCCGGCATCGGCGCGTCTCCTGTCTGCGGGGAACAGGCGGCGAGCGCGAACGCCGACATGGCGGCGACGAGAATGTGTTTCATGATGGCCGGCTCCCTCAGCATGTCCGCCGCGACGCTAGCGGCAAATTTACAGGCTGGCCAGCGCAGGGCGCGCACGAATTTGCGAGGGAAGGGATAAGTGGAGGCTTCTGTTGCCAGGCGCCTCCGGGCCCCGCCTAGGGGTCTGAAACCCTAGGAGTTAAGTCGGTAAATACCGGACCGCTTACGCAGCCAGGAGTTCACCTTCAGCAAAGTTGTCATTTGCAACTATGTGATATGGGCTTCTGAGGGGGCCCAATCCGGCAAAGGCATCGTCTTTACACGTCCGTCGATCCTATTTCGGCCCCGTCAGAAACAGGCCGGTGAGAGCCTGAACCTGCTTTTGGTGGAGCCGCCGGGTACCGCCCCCGGGTCCGAACCGCTTATTGCACGCGCGTTTATCGCCATAGTCCGAAGACATGACCAATATAGGGATGATTTGGGGTTTTGGAAGGGGGGAGGTGTTCCGGCCGACCTAGCAGATTGTATCGGCGTCGCCCTGTTCGCCGAAGCCGTCGGCAATGAGGCTGGCGAGGGCGGTGACCGCTTCGGCCGCGTCGGGGCCTTCGGCGTTCAGTTCGACTTCACAGCCCTTGTGGGCGACCAGCATCAGCAGATCCATGATCGAGCGGGCATCGGCGGTCTCGCCCTCATGCGAGACGATGACCCGGGACTCGAACTCGCCCGCCAGGCGGGAGAGGCGCGCCGCCGCGCGCGCGTGCAAGCCCTTGCGGTTGACGATCATGGCGCGCTGGCTGGCGGTGAGGGTTTCGGTGTCGGGCATCAATTCGACTTCGCCAGGAGTTCAGAGGCGATATTGATATATTTTCGCCCGGCCTCGGCCGCGACCCGTGCCGCCTCTTTCAGGGACATCTCCCCGCGCACTTCGGCCAGCTTGATCAGCATAGGCAGATTGACCCCGGACAGGACTTCGACATTGCCGGCATTCATGACCGACATGGCGAGGTTCGAGGGTGTGCCGCCGAACATGTCCGTCAGGATGATGACGCCCTTCCCGGCATCGCAGGATTTGGCGGTTTCACGGATCTGGTCGCGGCGCGCTTCGATGTCGTCCTCGACTTCGATGGAAATCGAACGAAACCGATCCTGTTCGCCCACCACATGTTCTGTGGCGGCGACCAGTTCGCGGGCAAGCTTTCCGTGGCTGACAACCACAATTCCGATCATGTGCCGGTCCCAGTACTCAAACGTAACGAATTTGTCATGCTGCCACTGCGAACAGGAGCGTCAACCCTGATTCAGCTGTTGGGTGAATGGGAAGCGGTTCTAGTTGCCTGAAAGCCCCAGCACATCACTCATGTCGTAAAGGCCCGGATCCTGTTTCATGGCCCATGCTGCGGCGCCCAATGCCCCGTGCGCGAACACGGCCCGGTCGATCGCGGTGTGGCTCAGCGAGAGGACCTCCATATCGGAGCCGAAGCTGACCTCATGTTCGCCGATTACCCCGCCAGAGCGGCGAACCGCGAAGCCGATGCTGCCGGCGCGGCGCTTCGCATCGGGGCCGTCATAGGGCCCGGCGCGTAGCTCTGACAGCGGCTTGCCCCGGCCCGCGGCGGCGGCTTCCCCGACCATCAGCGCGGTGCCCGAGGGCGCATCCACCTTGCGGCGATGATGCGTTTCGAGGATCTCGATATCCCAGTCCGGACCGAGCCGTTCGGCCGCCATACGTGTGAGCGCCTGCAGCAAATTGATGCCGACCGAGAAATTCCCGGCCTTCACAATGGCGAGCGATTGGGCGGCCTGGGCGATCTCGGCTTCTTCATCCTCCGAGAACCCCGTCGTGCCGATGATGGCGGCGCGGACGCTGGTATGTTTCAGCGAATCGAGCGCGGCGAGCGTGGCGGCGGGCCGTGTGAAATCGATCCAGACATCCGCCTTGCTGGCGGCAGCGACGGGATCAGTGGCGGGTTTGAGGTCCAGCAGGCGGCGGCCGGCCAGTTCGCCAATATCGTCCCCCAGATGCTCGGAAGAGGGGGCCTCGCTGCCGCCGGTCACGGTGAGGCCAGCGTCCAGCGCCGCGCCGACCAGCTGGCGGCCCATGCGGCCGGCGACTCCGGCAACGGCCACGCGGAGCGAATCGGAATGTGTAGGATCTGTCATGCGCGCCGTTATAGCGGGGATTTCCGGCAGGGCGAGAGGCGGCTGCGCGCGTGGAACAAATTTATGGTCATGCGCGTTCCAAACACATGACCCCAACAAACGTCCTGTCGCGGCTCGGCCGCGTGTCCTGTGTGATCAACCCGCTCTCAGGCAGCACGCCTACGGATGCCCCGGACATGATCCGTGAAAAACTGTCCGGCCTGCCGGACAAGGCCAGCATCCACATAGCGGGCGAGGACGACTTGCCGCTGTTGATGGAGACGGCGCTGGCCGAAGAGCCGGACACGCTGATCGTCTGGGGCGGGGATGGCACGATTGCCTGCGCGCTGTCGCATGCCGGCTTGCTGGGCCCGGCCATCCTGCCGCTGCCGGGCGGGACCATGAACATGCTGCCGACACGGGCCCTGGGCGGGGACCATAGCTGGGACACGCTGATGGAGCGCGCGCTGAAGGGCGGGCAGATCCGCCCGATGCCGTGCGGCGAGATCGTGGATGGACCGCGCTTCTTCGTGGCGGCGATGCTGGGCGACATGACGCGGTTCACCAATTCGCGCGAAGCGCTGCGCGAGGGCAAGATCCTCGAAGCGGCTGAAATCATGCATGACTCGTCGGCTCTGGCGCTGCACTCCAATATTTCCTGGAGCGTGCCCGGCGGCCGCAAGCAGACCTCCACGGCGCTGACGGTGAACATCAACCCCGATACGTCCGGCAAGCTCGAAATTGCCAGCGTGGATCCGCAGGGCCTGCTGGATCTCGCCAAGATCGGACTGGAGATGATGGTGGATGGCTGGCGGAATGCCGAAGACGTCCGCCTGATCCTGGCCGATGAAGTCGAGGCGCATCATCTGGAAAAAGGCCGCATCAATGTCACGCTGGATGGCGAACTGAGGGAGATGGAGACGCCCCTGCGATTCCGCCGGATCGATTCCGCAGTGAAAATCTTCGTCCCAGACATGTCCTGATGACAGTCATTGCACAGATTTCAGACATACATTTCGGCGCCGAAGACGAGAATGCCATTGCTGCCGCTGAATCCTGTATCAAGGCCACTGAGCCCGACATGCTGGTCGTGTGCGGAGACCTGACCCAGCGCGGACGCACACGGGAATTCGATGCCGCCGCTGAATGGCTGGACGGGTTCGATATCCCCAAACTCATCGTGCCCGGTAATCATGACACGCCCATGTTCAATGTGGCGGCGCGGGCGGCGGAACCCTTCAAACGGTTCAAGCGCCGGTTCGGGCAGTATTTCGGCGTGGCGGAAACGGGCAATGCGATTGCGGTCGGCCTGAACACGGCGCGCGGCTGGCAGGCGCGGCGCAACTGGGCCGAAGGCTCGGTGAATCTCGACGATCTGGATGATGTCCTCATTCGCGCCGCCGCCTCCGAGGCCGATGTGAAGCTGATCGCCTGTCACCATCCCTTTCATTCGCTGCCGGGCGCGCCGCTGCGCACGCGGACCCGCCGGGGGCGCCGCGCCGCCGACAAGGTGGCCGCAAGCCATGTGCAGATGGTGCTGACCGGCCATGTCCATACGCCGTCGGTCGGGCTGCGCCAGCGGGCGAATGGCTGCTATCTCGCGGTCTCGTCCGGTACGCTGTCGGTGCGCCTGCGGGCGGAGCCGCCCTCATTCAACCTCATCCGGCTGGAAGAGGGCGAATTGAGGATTGATCGCTGCGACGTCCACGGAGACGGGCCGACGCTCTCTCGCATGGGCGCGTTTGACGCCAATCTCGAACCCTGTTCCTGATCCGCGGTTGCGGGCACGCCCGAGACCGTCCTACAACACCTGAAAATCCAATCCCCCCTCCAAGGAGCCCGCCATGAAGACTCGCGCCGCTGTCGCCTTTGAAGCCAAGAAACCGCTGGAAATCGTCGAACTGGACCTCGAAGGCCCGAAGGCCGGGGAAGTCCTGGTCGAGATCATGGCGACCGGCATCTGCCATACCGATGCCTACACGCTGGACGGGCTGGACAGTGAGGGCCTGTTCCCGAGCGTTCTGGGCCATGAGGGCGCGGGCATTGTGCGCGAAGTGGGCGCAGGCGTGACCAGTGTTCAGCCGGG
>TARA_R110000868_G_scaffold29322_5_pt1 | contig 45790 bp, 41 predicted proteins | sample TARA_R110000868 | Tara Oceans TARA_R110000868 (sample SAMEA4397489) | marine metagenome | biome: Polar Biome; feature: [SRF] surface water layer (ENVO:00010504); material: water (ENVO:00002006), including particulate matter (ENVO:01000060) such as... | depth 5 m | reverse complement strand
GACGCAGGACATGATGTAACGCTGGGCCGGAAAATTGCCATGCGTTGATTTGTGCAACGTTGCATTGCCCATGGTGAAGACAGTGCCGCCGTTTTTGTCGTGCGGGCCGCCACCGGGAATGCGATAGCCTTCGCGATCCCAAGGCTGGATAGCATTGGCCGCGACTTCGGGGCCTTTCTTGCCGAGTTTGACCTTCGGCAGGGCGAGACCTTCTTTTACCCACGTCTTTGCCGCCGCAACAAGATCGGCGGCGGGCACGACGGCGTGGACGATGCCTGCCTTCAATGCCTTTTGCGGATCGAGCGACGTGCCTTGCAGGATCAAGGGCAGCGCGGCCATGGCCCCGATGAGGCGCGGCAGGCGCTGTGTGCCGCCGCCGCCCGGCAGAAGGCCGACTTTGGCTTCGGGCAGGCCCAATTGAATTTTCGGATTGTCGGCGACAACGCGGTAATGACAGGCGAGCGTGACTTCAAGGCCGCCGCCGAGCGCCACACCATTGATGGCTGCTGCCACCGGCTTGCCGCAGGTTTCCAGACGACGCAGCAGCATGTTGAAAGCGAGATTGCCCTCATACATTGCTTTGACGCGGTCTTCCTTCGAACCCGCACCGCTGCCACCCGCCTGACCACCCATCATGGAGAGGTCAGCGCCGGCGCAGAAGGCCTCTTTGCCTGATGTCAGCACGGCGCCCTTGATGGTATCGTCCGACATGATGGTTTCAATGATCGAAGCGATGTCAGCCATTGAGCTTTGCGAGAGCACGTTCATGGAACGGCCCGGCATGTCCCAGACAGCGAGCGCGATACCGTCGGCATCAATGTCGAATTTGAAATTTTCGTAAGTTGTCATGTCTGATGCCTCACACGCGCTCGATGATGGTAGCTGTGCCCATGCCTGCACCGACGCAGAGCGTGATGAGAGCCGTATTGAGATTGCGGCGTTCCAGCTCGTCGAGCACCGTGCCGAGGATCATGCCGCCGGTGGCCCCAAGCGGATGGCCCATGGCAATCGCGCCGCCGTTGACGTTCATCTTGTCGTGGGAAATATCGAGCGACTGCATCATGCGGAGCACGACGGAGGCGAAAGCCTCGTTCAATTCGTAGAGGTCGATGTCGTCGGGATTCATGCCCGCCTTCTTCAACACTTTGCGCGACACGTCGGCGGGGCCCGTCAGCATGATCGAAGGTTCAGAACCGATTGAACCCATGGCGCGGATGCGGGCGCGGGGCTTGAGCCCCATCGCCTTGCCTGTGTCGAGATTGCCGACGAGGACACCCGAGGCACCATCGACGATGCCCGACGAATTGCCCGCGTGATGGACGTGGATGATTTCTTCGACTTCCGGATAACGTTCAAGCGCCACACCGTCGAAGGCGAAATCGCCCATGCCCTGAAAGGAAGCGGCCAGTGCGCCCATCGACTGCATGGAGGCGTCGGGGCGCATGTGTTCGTCATGGTCGAGGATCGTCAAGCCGTTGATGTCGCGGACGGGGATGACGGAACCTTTGAAATAGCCCTGCTTCCACGCGTTGGCAGCACGCTTCTGGCTTTCGACAGCGTAGGCGTCCACATCGGCGCGGGAGAAGCCGTATTTTGTGGCGATGAGGTCAGCGCCGATGCCTTGCGGTGTGAAATAAGATTTGAAGGCAACGCCCGGGTCGGACGACCACGCGCCGCCCGAGGCACCCATGCCGACGCGCGACATGCTCTCGACGCCGCCGCCGATGGCCATGTCGGCTTCGCCGGACATGACTTTGGCGGCTGCCATGTTGGTGGCTTCGAGGCCTGACGCACAGAAGCGGTTGATCTGCACGCCGGCGACCGTCTGCGCATAATCGGCATTCAACACCGCGATGCGGGCGATGTCGCCGCCCTGCTCGCCGACAGGATCGACGCAGCCGAAGACAACGTCATCGACGCGGGATGTGTCGAGGCCGTTGCGGTCGCGCAGGGCTTTAAGCACCTGCGTGCCGAGTTCAAGCGCGGTTACCTCGTGGAGCGAGCCGTCTTTCTTGCCACGTCCACGCGGGGTGCGAACGGTGTCGTAGATATATGCGTCAGCCATGGGGTTCTCCTTGGGAGGATCGAATTAGAGTGTGCGGGCGATCAGCATTTTCATAATTTCGTTGGTACCGCCGTAGATCTTCTGGATACGGGCATCCTGATACATCTGACCGATGGGATATTCGAGCATGTAGCCATAGCCACCGAAGAACTGGAGGCAAGTGTCAACGATCTCGCACTGTTTGTCTGTCGTCCACCATTTCGCCATGGCGGCCGTCGTTGCATCAAGCTTGCCGTCGAGAAGCTTCATCGCGCAATCATCGGTGAAGACGCGCGCGATGGCGGCTTCGGTTTTGCACTCGGCCAACTTGAACTGCGTGTTCTGGAAATCGAGGATCGATTTGCCGAAGGCTTTGCGGTCTTTGGTATAGGCTGCTGTCAACTCGACCGCGCGTTCCATAGCTACACAAGCCTGCACGGCAATGATAAGGCGTTCTTGCGGCAGTTGCTGCATGAGCTGGAAGAAGCCTTTGCCTTCCTCTGTGCCGAGCAGGTTGCTGGTCGGCACTTTCACATCATCGAAAAAGAGTTCTGACGTGTCCTGCGCGTGCATGCCAACCTTGTTGAGGTTGCGGCCACGGCGGAAGCCTTCAACCTCTTCCGTCTCGACCATCACGAGCGAAGTGCCTTTGGCACCGCCCGCCGGATCGGTTTTGGCGACCACGCAAATGAGCGTTGATTGCTGACCATTGGTGATGAAGGTCTTCTGACCATTGATCACATATTGATTGCCGACTTTCTTGGCGGTCGTTTTGACGCCCTGCAAATCGGAACCGGTGCCGGGTTCGGTCATGGCAATCGCGCCGACCATTTCGCCCGACGCCATTTTCGGCAGCCACTTTTTCTTTTGCTCTTCGGTGCCGTAGGACTGGACATAATGCGCGACGATGCCGGAATGGACCGAGTTGCCGAAGCCGACGACGCCAGCACGCGCCTGCTCCTGCGTGATGACCATTTCATGCGCGAAAGTACCGCCACCGCCGCCGTATTCTTCCGAGATCGATGCGCAGAGAAGGCCCGCCTCGCCTGCCTTGTTCCAGGCGTCGCGATCCACATGACCCTGCTCGTTCCAGCGGTCATTATGCGGCACGAATTCCTTTTGGTAGAACTTCGCAACCGCATCCTGCAGGATCTCAAGCTCTTCGTTCAGCCACGGCGATTTGTAGCCAGCAATCATCGACATTCAACGTCTCCCGTCAGGTGCCGCCCTGTTTGATTTTTGTGGCGGCTTTTTTGTCAGATCAGAAAATCAAAATTCGTCGGCAGTGAAATCCATCAGCGGGGCTGCACCGACGCGCACACGCGCCAGATGCGTCGCCGTTTCAGGGACAACACGATCCATGTAATAGCGTGCGGTCTTGAGTTTGGTTTCGTAATAGGCGGTGTCGCCCTTGCCTGTCGCGAGTTGCGCGAGCGCGGCTTTGGCCATCAATGCCCACATATAGGCGACCGCCGTGACGCCGAAGAGCTGCATGTAATCGGATGAGCCCGCGCCGGCGTTGTCGGGGTTTTCCAATGCATTTTCCATGAACCACATGGTGGCGGCTTCAAGGTCTTTGCGCGCTGCGATCAATGCGTCTGTATATGCGGCGAGTTTTGCGTCTTTGTTGTTGGCCACAAAATCGTCGATCAGCTTGAAGAAGGCGAAGACGCCACGACCGCCGTTGGCGGCGAGCTTACGACCCACGAGATCGAGCGCCTGAACACCGTTGGCACCCTCATAAATCATGGCGATGCGGGCATCGCGCACGAACTGGCCCATGCCCTGCTCGTCAATATAACCATGGCCGCCGAAGACCTGCTGGGCTTCAACCGCATTGGCAAAGCCGCGATCTGTGAGGTAGCCCTTCACGACAGGTGTGAGGAGCGCCATCATGTCTTCGCCCGTTTCACGCACGGCGGCATCGTCTGACGCATGGGAGAGATCGCCATGCAGCGCCGTCCAGACGAGAAGCGCGCGGGCGCCTTCGTTGAAGGATTTGGCGTTGAGCAACATGCGACGGATATCGGGATGTACAAGCAGAGGATCGGCGGATTTGCCGGGCTCTTTCGGACCTGTCAACGAGCGGCCCTGCAAACGATCCTTGGCATAGGCGATGGCGTTTTGCAGCGCGACTTCTGATTGCGACAGGCCTTGCAGGCCGACGCCCAAGCGCGCTTCGTTCATCATGGTGAACATGGCGCGCATGCCTTTTTCGCGTTCGCCGACCATCCAACCGATGGCTTCGTCATAGTTCAACACAGCGGTCGCGTTGCCGTGGATGCCCATCTTGTGTTCGAGCGCACCGCAGGAAACGCCATTGCGCGCGCCGAGCGTGCCGTCTTCCTTCACGAGGAATTTCGGCACGATGAAGAGCGAGATGCCTTTGATGCCCGGCGTGTCGCCTTCAATGCGGGCGAGCACGAGGTGAAGAATGTTTTCGGCAAGGTCGTGCTCACCGGCGGAGATGAAAATCTTGGTTCCGGTGATTTTATAAGAACCGTCACCCAGATCGACGGCCTTGGTGCGGATAAGGCCGAGGTCCGTGCCGCACTGCGGTTCGGTGAGGTTCATCGTCCCGGTCCATTCGCCGGTCACGAGCTTGGGGAGATATTTATCTTTGAGATCATCCGTGCCGTGATGGATCAGCGCGGAGTAAGCGCCGTGGCTCAGGCCCGGATACATGCCGAAGGCCATATTGGCCGACGACACCATTTCGTTGAAGAGGACACCCAATGTGTTGGGGAGCCCCTGCCCGCCGTAGGCAGGATCGGCGACCAGCGCAGGCCAGCCGCCGTCCACGAGTGTTTTATAGGCTTCTTTGAAACCGGGGGGCGTTGTCACCACACCGTTCTCAAGTTTGCAGCCCACCTGGTCACCGACCATGTTCAGGGGCTGCAGGACTTCTTCTGCCAGCTTTGCCGCCTCGTCAAATATCTGATCGACCAGATCCATCGGTGCGTCCGCAAAGCCCGGGAGCTTTGCGTATTGCGCCATGTTGAACGTGTCGTTCAGCAGGAAGCGATATTCCTGCAGGGGGGCTTTATAGCTTGGCATCTAATGTCTCGCTGTTAAGCGCCGCTTCAGGCGCTGGCTCGCACCTGGCTTTGCGCATTGGATGCGGTCATTTTAGCAGGTGAAGCCTTAACGCGCTTGCGCTGATCGGCGACATTATTGACAAGTTTGCTTTCGGCGATCTGGCCTTCAAGCTGACGCTCGAGATTGGCGCAGCTTTCCTTCAGCGTTTCGATCTGAAGTTCGATCTCGTTGCGCTGCTGCTCAAGGCTCTCGATGCGGCGGCGAAACTTGTCGATGGCGACGCGGTTCTGAGTCTCGCAGCCGTCGGAGAGATCATAAAGGCTCAGGATTTCTTTGATTTCGGAGAGCGCGAGGCCGACGTTTTTGCCACGCACGATGAGGATGAGGCGGGCACGGTCGCGCGGATGATAGATGCGTGTCTGGCCCTGACGTTCGGGCTTCAGAAGCGACTTATCTTCGTAAAAGCGGATGGCGCGGGTGGTGAGGCCGAATTCCTCAGCCAATTGCGTAATCGAATAGGTGATCGGCTTGCCATTGATATGTGTGGCTTCGCCTGATGCTTCACGTGTTGTCTGGGTGTTTGATTGCTGGTCCATACTACTTCAGTCTCCCATTTTCGCTGGACTTCGGTCTATTTTTATCAGGAAGCCCTCACGGCCCCCGCGCCCGATCGTCCGGTCGTTTTGTGAATGACGGTTTTCTGCGATTTTTTCGTTGCCGCACGCTATTTGACGTTGACGTAAACGTCAATAGGTCCGCAAAGCGCCGGTTGCAGTTTGATGACTTGCGGGGTCTCATGGCCCCTGACGGGGCATAAAAGAGAGACGAATCATGGGTTTACGCAAAAGACTGAGCCAAACAGCGGGATTTGTGTTGTTGGCGTTGACGCTCGCAGCTTGTGCGGGTGGCCCTGCGAGACCCACAGCACCTGACCGCGTCAGCCTGTCGACCCTGCCAGAGGGGGCAAGCGCCACCGCAATGGGCGACGACGCCTTCAGCCGGGCGACGCTTGATGCCATCAACGCCGACCGCGTGGCAGAAGGCATTCCGCCGCTCAACCCCGATACGCAGCTACAACATGCCGCAGCGGTGCACAGTGCCGACATGGCAGGGCGTAAATTCATCGGTCACTACAACCCGGACCGTCAGGGGCCGAACGAACGCATGCTCGCTGTCTGGCCGGAATTCAAAGGCAGTCTGGCGGAGAATATCGCCGCGATGAGAGGGCCGCTGGCAAAGAAAGAGGGCACAAGGCCTGAGGATTTAGCCAATGCGCTCGTCAAGCAATGGCGCGCCAGCCCGCAGCATCGCAAAAATATGCGCAATACTGACTTCACGATCGGTGGTGTGGGCATCGCGCGCGATGGCGACACGGTCTATGTGACGACGTTGTTCGCGACGCCGTAACGGACCCGAATCGATTTAACCGAAAACACCGATTCTCAACACTCATTAACGCCGTGTTTACCCTCATTGGTGTTTCATCATGGGGCAATTCCGGTCAAAGGTTTCGACAAGGTGAATTTGTCGGGGCGATGCCCTGTCAACGGTTTGTCGCGAACCTGCGGACCTGAGATTTGGACGCACCACGCTCTCTTAAATAGTTGTGATGTGGCATATAGTTATCGAAACGGTTAACAGGCAGTGATTCGTATGAGACCGGGTGTTCCATGGAGCGTCAAAGGCATTGAGCCGGAAGCGCGCGAAGCTGCAAAGCAAGCCGCACGCCGTGCAGGCGTGACGCTTGGTGCATGGCTCAATCAAGTCATCATGGATGGCGGCACTGACGAAGTCGGGATGCCTGATGCGGACGTGACCTACACCGGTCGCGACACGATGAACCTTTCGCAGAACGCCGCACCGCAAGCGCAACCGCAAATGAACACACAAGCTCCGCAGACTGAACGTGTTGCTGTCGACCTCGCCCCTGTCGCCGAGGCTGTGCGCGATATCGTTTCCCGCGTTGAACAGAGCGAGCGACGCACGCTCGATCTGGCGCGCCGCATGGAACAATCGGTCGGACTTCTGGCCGAGCGGCTCGACAGTTCCGAACGCCACACGGATGATGCCATGCCTGATCCCCATATCTACGATCCGCTTGAACGCAAAATCCAGCAATTGTCCGAACGGCTCGAACAGGCCGAACGCGGGCGCGGCGGTCTCGGCCGCAAGGGCGCCGACGAAAACAAAACCCAGCTGCAGGCGCTTGAAAAGGCCGTCAATGCGGTTGTCGATCATCTTGAAACGGCCGAACGCCGTACCGATGAATCGCTGGCAGATATTCGCCGAACCTTGGGCGAGATTGCCGGTCGGGTGGACGAGCACGAGGAAGAAGAAGCGCGCGAAGAAGCCGAAGCACGCGCCCGCGCCGCCGAAGACCATATGCAGACGCTGGCGCAGCGGTTGGAAAAGATGGAGCAATCCGTTTCCAATGTCGGCGGTCAGGCCGTTGACGCCGCCTTGCGCGCCATTGCCGAAAAGGACGATGAGGAACGCCACAAGGCGACCATCGACAATCTGCAGAACCATCTCCACGAAATCACGCAGCGTCTTGAGCGCGCCGAAAAGCGCACCGACGAAACGCTGAAGACGTTTGAACTCACTGTGACGGGTATCGCCCGTCGCCTTGAAGACATCGATCAGTCGCGTGACGAGCAACTCACTCAGGACGTTGACAACCGTCTGGAAGAAATGGCGCAGCGTCTGCACCAGAGCGAAGAAATGTCGCTGCAGGCTGCACAGACAATCGAACGCGCCATCGCAGGCATGTCGGACAGCCTGAGCCTCACTGAAAACCGCTCGCGCGATACAATCGACAATCTCAATGTCATGCTGGAACGCATGACCGACCGTTTGGGCCGCATTGAGCGCGAAACCAAAGCGACACGATCGTCGATCACGCAGACGGTGGCCTCAGCCGGCCTCTCGCCGCAGATCCCCGTCGGCGGCTTGCAAAGCGGCATGATGGGCGGCGCGGGCTTCGTGCCCGGCGGCCAGGCTTTCCCGATCCCGAATTTCGATGCACCCTCACTCGGCGGCTATGAGCCGGTGAGTGAATTCCGCTCGCCCGAACCGCGTAATGCCCGCGATCATCAGGTGCGTGAACCGCAGACTGATATGCCGCACGATATGTCCGGCAATGACGATGATCTGCCTCCGCCGCCGCCCTTCGCGCCGGGTGCAGGCGATGGCCGGGTTGAGCCGCGTCTCGATGCCCGCCACGCCCATGACGACGACGCGCTGGAACTCGATGAACCGATTGAAGCGCCTGTCGATGAACCGGCACGCGTGGCAAATGATTTCATGGCGGCCGCGCGCCGCGCTGCGCAAGCCGCCGCCATCAACGGTCGCAACGGTCCGCAGCCGCTGACAGGACCCAATGGCTATAGCGACCCGACAGCGCGCTACTCCGCGCTGAGCCAGAACGACAGCCCGACCAAGAAAATTCTCTACGGCGCACTCGCCGCTCTGGTGGTTGCCGCAATTGCTATCGGCGCGTTCCGTATGCTGGGTGAAGAACCGGTCATTGTCGCCACGACGGCACCGACACAGACCAGCGAAGAACAAAAGGCGGCAGCGCTTGCGCCTGCCGACATGGGCGCAAATACCGAAACAACCGTGCCTGCGACTGTCCCCGCAGTGCCGTCGCAGAGCGATGCGACCGCGGAACCTGAAACGGCGCTTTCTCATCCGGAGGCCACACCGGAGGACGCCGGGGCGCAGACATCTGCTGCTCCGGCGTCCGCCACGTTGCCTGCCATTGTACCAGTGGCAAAGCCCAAGCCCGCCAAACAGGCAAATGCCGTGACAGACGGTCCGCCAGTCAAAGCCGGTCCCACCGTGACACCGGCACCCGCCAAACCTGTTGATACTGCGCCGCTCGACAGCGACGTGCCTGCCGGTGAACGTGCCCTGCGCTCCGCCGCCGTCGCGGGCAACCCCGCTGCGCAATATGAAGTCGGCCAGCGCTATGCCAATGGTGAGAACGTGCCGCAGGATCTGGCGCAAGCCGCCTATTGGTACGGTCAAGCATCAGATCAGGGCCTTGCCATCGCGCAATATCGCCTCGCGGCGCTTTACGAAAAGGGTCGCGGCGTTGCACAGGACAATGCCAAGGCGCGCAGCCTTTACGAGAAAGCCGCGACGCAGGGCAATGTCAAAGCCATGCACAATCTTGCCGTCATCTATGCCGAAGGCCGCGGCACACGACAGGACTTCACCTCAGCCGCGCGCTGGTTCAACGCAGCTGCCGACTACGGCCTCGGTGACAGCCAGTATAATCTCGCCATCCTGCAAGAACGCGGGCTCGGCGTGACGCAGGATCTTGAGCTTGCTTACAAGTGGCTCTCAATCGCGGCCCGAGGCGGCGACAAGGGTGCTGCCCAAAAGCGTGAAGAAGTGGGTGGCAAGCTTGATCCGGCAAAACTCGCCCGCGCCAAAGTCGCGATTGAAACATGGTCACCCAAGCGTCCTGACCCCGCCGCCAACGGCGATCTGAGCGGCATGGGCAGTTGGGCCAGCGCCATGAACGGCGATATGACCGCAAGCATTACACCAGCGGCAGCATCCAATGAGGTTAGCAAGGCGCAGGCCATGCTGATGAAGCTCGGCTATGAACCGGGTTCGTCCGACGGCTTGATGGGCCCGCGCACGCGCGACGCCATCGCCGCCTATCAGCGTTCTGCCGGACTTGAGCCCACAGGCAGCGTCAATGCCGCGCTGCTGATGTCGCTCGAAATCGCCACGCGCTAAGGCGCTCCATTCCGCATTTCCCTTTTATGAGGCGCGAACCGGGTCTACGCTTGCGCGTGTTCCCTGCCGCTTTCCTTTCTCCAAGGACGCAAAAAAACGGGCAGTCCATGCCCCCGGAGTCCTGACGCGCCATGCAGATTTACCTGCCCATCGCTGAAATGCCGGTCAATGTGCTGGTGATCCTGGCAATGGGGCTGGCGGTCGGGTTTCTGTCCGGCATGTTCGGTGTCGGCGGTGGCTTTCTGATGACGCCGTTGCTGATTTTCCTCGGCATTCCGCCCGCTGTTGCAGTGGGCACGCAATCCACACAGGTCGTTGCTTCATCAGTCACCGGCGCGCTCGCCCATTGGCGCAATATGTCCATCGATTTCAAGATGGGCGGCGTCATGCTGGTCGGCGGCGTCTTCGGCTCCTTTACCGGCATTGCCATATTCCGACTGCTGACAAAAATCGGACAAGTCGATCTGATGATCTCGATTGTCTATGTCGTCTTCCTCAGCATCATCGGTGCGATGATGCTGACCGAAAGCCTGCGCGCCATCATGGCCGCGCGACGCGGCGCGCCACTTTCCGGCAATCGCGGCGGGCAACATAGCTGGATCCATGGCCTGCCCTTCAAAATGCGCTTCCGCCGCTCAAAGCTTTACATCAGCATCATTCCACCTGTGATGATCGGCTTCTTTGTCGGCATGTTATCGGCGATTATGGGTGTCGGCGGCGGCTTCATCATGGTGCCGGCCATGATCTATCTGCTGCGCATGCCGACTTCCGTCGTCATCGGCACGTCATTGTTCCAGATTGTTTTTGTGAGCGCGCTCACGGGCGTCATGCATTCTGTGGAAAATCAGGCGGTTGACGCCATGCTCGGCCTGCTCCTTGTCGCGGGTGGCGTCATCGGCGCGCAATACGGCGTGCGCGCGGCCGCAAAACTGCAAGGCGAACAATTACGCGCGATGCTTGCGATCATCGTGCTGCTGATGGGCATGCGCCTCGGCTGGGACCTGGTGACACCGCCTGCCGATCTCTATTCGATCACCGATGCGATACCACACTCATGAGAACGTATCTCGCCATAGCCACAGCGGCGCTCATCGCCCTCACCGCAACGCCGATTGTTGCGGCGCAACTCGTGACGGACCTCTCTGAACATCAGGTGCGCATCCGCTCGAATTTCACCGGCACGCAGATCCTTTTATTCGGCGCGATCGAGGTCAACACAGCCAATGAACGCTCGCTCGACCGTGATGTGGTCGTGGTGGTGACCGGACCTTCACGTGCTGTCACCGTGCGGCGCAAGGATCGCGTCGCCGGTATCTGGATCAATACGGAATCCATCACCTTTCCCAATGTACCGGGCTATTACGCCGTGGCCAGCAGCCGCCCGCTTGAGGTGACCGCTGAGGGACCCGTCCTGCAGCGCGAACAAATCGGCATCGACAATGTGAATTTCGGCGCTCCTCTGGCGCAAGGCATCGACGGTAGTCGCCAGATATTGAGCGTTGACGATGAAAAAAGCTTCATCAAAGCCCTCGTCCGCAATAAGCGCCGCGAGAAGCTCTATAGCAGCGATCCGGGCGGCATCATCTTTCTGGGCCAGACGCTTTTCCGCGCGACCGTCGAAATTCCCGCCAATGTGCCCGTCGGACTTTATACTGCGACCGTCTATCTGATTGCGGACGGAGAGGTGGTAGATGCGATTTCCTCGCCCCTCTATATCGACAAGAGCGGGCTTGAACGCTTTCTCTATCGCTTCGCGCATAATGACGCATTGCTATACGGGCTCATTGCGGTGTTTGGTGCGGCACTGGCCGGTTGGCTCGGCTCGGCGGTGCTGCGCCAACGGTGATTTCTGCTATGGTGCGCGACCTTTAATCAACGACGAGAAATCTCATGTCGAAAGAACGGGTGGAGAGCCTCAACGCCTTTGCGCGTCACAAGCATCCGGGTTCTGTGGGGATTGAGCTTGAAATCTGCGAATCCGATCTTGTCACGGGTCGCATGACTGTGACGGAGCCGGTCATCGCGGGTACAGGCTTTCTCTGGGCCCCTGTTGTCATCACGCTTGCTGACTGGCTGTGCGCAGCGGGCATGTCACCCAATCTGCCGGAAGGTGCGAGCTTTACAACCGTTGAACTCAAAACAAATTTTCTCGGCAGCGCGCGCGAAGGCGAGGTTGTGTCCGGTCGTGCGACGCCTGCCCATCGCGGCAAGAGCACTCATGTCTGGGATGTCGAAGTGCGCAACGAAAACACCAACCGTGTTATCGCGCTCTTTCGCTGCACACAGATGATCCTCTATCCCAAGGCGTAACTTTAAGACCCGTACGCGCGAAAGCACATCATGACGACATTCGACATTTCATATGCGGCGGCAGCGGCGGGCGGATTGCTCAGCTTTCTGTCGCCTTGCGTGTTGCCGCTGGTGCCCGCCTATCTTTGTTTTATTGCAGGCACCTCTTTTGAAGAACTAACGCGCGAGGACGCCAAGGGTGAAGCACTGGGGTCTGAAGGTCTGACGCGACGTGTGGCGCTGGGCGCTGTCGGATTCGTGCTCGGCTTCAGCACGATCTTCATCGCGCTCGGGGCAGGTGCCTCGGCGATCAATCCCTACATACTTGGAAACAGGGACGTTCTCGGCCGTATCGCTGGCGTCATCATCATTATTTTTGGCCTACATTACATGGGCCTCCTTCGTATCGGCTTTCTCAACCGCGATGCCCGCTTCCGTCCTGATCATTTCGGTGACGTGTCGCAAAATTTGTGGCTGCAATTCCTGAGCCCCTATGTGCTGGGGCTTGCCTTTGCGTTTGGCTGGACGCCCTGCATCGGGCCGATCCTCGCCACCATTCTGGCAATCGCTGCTGCGCAGGAGAGCCTCACATCCGGCGTGCTGCTGCTCGCCACCTATTCGTTGGGCCTTGGCATTCCATTCCTAGCCGCAGCCTTTGCGGTGCGCGGCTTCCTCACTTTTGCCAAGCGTATCCGCCGTCACATGGGTAAAATCGAGAAAGCATCGGGCGTCTTGCTCGCCGGAACGGGGCTGTTGATGGCGCTTGGATCCTTTGAAACCATTGCCATAACGCTCCTCAATGTGTTTCCCTTTCTGGCAACGCTCGGCTGAACAAGCGACATAGGATAACAATCTGCTCATGAGTGCCGATACAAGCATTGCGCCGCCCGCGGCCCCCCCGACAAAAGCCGCCACCGCAACAACACCGCGCTCCGTGCTGATCGCGGGCTATGCTGTGCTTGTGCCGCTGGTTGCCATGGCGATGGTGGTGGTCACGACCTATCCGGCCAATGGCACGGACGCGGTGCTGAAAGTTGAGATCACTTATGCTGCCGCGCTTTTGTCTTTTCTCGGCGGCATCCGCTGGGGGATTGCGCTAATGGCGGGAGCCGCACACCTGCAATGGCGACCTCTCACGCTCATCACCGCCGCGCTGCCGCTCGCCTGGGCGATCCTATTCATGTCGCCGCCGGTGGCACTCGCAGCGCTGATGGCAGGCTATCTCCTCATCGCATTCGGGGAACGGCTCGGCAACGACAATCCCTTGCCGCATTGGTATCGCGCTTTGTTCATGCCCTTCACGGTGATGATCGAAATCGGGCTCGGGCTATCGCTCATCACTATCCTGAGCGTCTAATTCAATCACCTTCAAGACGGCGGGCGGCAACCGGCACTACCGTATGCGCGCCCATCATCCATGCGTGAAAGCCGCCTGACGGCAGCAAATTAGCATAGGCCTCGTCCAGCACATTGAGCCCGCCCGCATAGGCCCCGAAGGCCGGAAGAATGGCGCGCGTGCCGTCCGACACCACACAGCGCCGCCGCAAACGCCGCCCGCGCACGCGCACAGCGGCGACCGGGTGCAGATGGCCCGCAAGTTCGCCGGTGGCGGGGGCTGCCCGCGGCTCGTGACGAAAGGTGAGCGGGCCGACGCGAAGTTCGGCATGCACCGATCCGCCGAAACGGCGCGGCGGCGCGGGGTCGTGATTGCCTGTGATCCATGTCCAATCGATTGCCTGCGTCATGGTCTCGAGCGTTACCGCGTCCACCTCATCCATGCGGGTCTCCGCTGCACGGTCATGGAAACTGTCGCCTAGCGCCACGAGCCGTTGCGGCTTCCATCGCGATACCAGCGCCTGCAAACGCGCGAGCGTTGCCCGCGTGTCATAAGGCGGCAGCGCAACACCGCGCGCGGCGAAGGCTGAGCCTTTTTCAAAATGAAGGTCCGCGACAATGAGCATGCGTTCGCGCTTCCACCAGACCGCCCCTTCGGGCAGGACCGTGAGCATCGCGCCTGCCACACGCAATTGCGGCGAAGTGGCGAGGCGGTCTTCGCGCGGTTGAATGCCGGATTCAAACAAGTTGTGTCGCCTCTTTAATCAAACTGTCGGCCGCTTCGCTCAACAGAAATTCATTGGTGTCGCCGCCAACGGCTTCCTTGCCGATGTCGAGCAGCACAGGCACAGCGAGAGGCGAAACGCGGTCGAGCCGCTTCAAAGTGATGCGGTGTTTCACGCGTTTCAGCATATCGCCGAGGCGGGCCACATCAAGGAGACCGGTTGCGGCATCCGCCATTGTCGCCTGCAACAGGATATGATCCGGCTCGTGTTCGCGCAGCACATTGTAGATGAGGTCTGATGAAAACGTCACCTGACGGCCTGTCTTTTCCTGCCCCGGAAAGCGCCGCTCAATGAGGCCCGAGATGATGGCGCAATCGCGGAATGTGCGTTTCAACAGGCTCGATTCAGCGAGCCATGCGTCGAGATCGTCGCCCAGCATGTCTTCGCCGAAAAGATCCGAGAGATAAATCTCGCGGCGCTCGGCCATCAGACCGATATCGCGCAGGCACCAAATGGCGAGCGCATATTCCGATGCAATGAAGCCCATAGGCCGCACGCCTGCACGATCCAACCGCCGAGTCAGCAACATGCCGAGCGTCTGATGCGCAAGGCGCCCTTCGAAGGGATAGCAGACGAGATAGAATTTATCGCCGCGCGGGAATGTCTCGACCAGCAACTCACCCGCACGCGGCAGGACAGAGCGCCGCTCCTGCATTTGCAACCACGCCGACACCTGATCGGGAAGAAGGGCCCAGAGCCTATTGTCGGCGAGCATTTTGCGCACGCGCTCGGCGAGGTAAGTCGAAAGTGGAAACTTGCCGCCGTAGTAAGAAGGGATCATCGGGTCGCCAGATTCCGCGCGCGAACAATAGGCTTCCGTTTCGACTAGGCTTTCAAAACGCAGCAGATGGCCCGCAAACAGAAACGTGTCGCCCGGCGTCAGTTGGTCGATGAAATATTCCTCGATCTCGCCAAGCAACCGCCCGCCGAAACTTGCACGTGGTCGCCTGCCCGCTTTCACCATGCGCACCTTGACCATGGCCGCTTCGACGATGGTGCCGACATTCATCCTGTATTGCTGGATGACGCGCGGCGAGGCTGGACGCAAGCGCATGTCACCTGTCATCGCCGACATGGGACGCAGGCGGGCATAGCGGTCGTAGGATTTGAGTGCGTAGCCACCGGTTGAGACGAAATCAACGATCCGGTCAAATGTCTCGCGCGGCAGGTGACGATAGGGTGCGGCGGCGCGGACTTCATCGTAGAGCGCGTCAGGCAAAATCGGTTCGCTGCAGGCGCGACCAAGCACATGTTGGGACAACACATCGAGCGCCCCGGTGCGGCGGACCTGCCCGTCCTGCGCACCTTCTGTGGCGGCGGCGCGGGCAGCCTCGCATTCGAGCACTTCGAAACGGTTGGCGGGCACGAGCAGCGCGCGGCTCGGCTCATCCAGCCGGTGATTGGCGCGACCGATGCGCTGGGCCAGACGGCTTGCGCCCTTGGGTGCACCGACGCAGATGACGAGGTCCACCTCGCCCCAGTCGATGCCGAGATCAAGCGTGGACGTGCACACCACCGCCCGCAAAGTGCCCGCTGACATGGCGGCTTCTACCTTGCGCCGCTGTTCCGCGCTCAGCGATCCGTGATGGAGCGCAATCGGGAGACTGTCTTCATTGAGCCGCCATAATTCCTGAAAGACAAATTCAGCCTGACTGCGTGTGTTGACGAACACAAGCGTCGTCTTGTGCTTGAGAATGGACGCATAAACGGCAGGCATGGCATGGCGCGCGGAATGACCCGACCACGGGATGCGTGCGACCTCTCCTTCGTCATGATCAGGTTCGAGCGGTACAAGGATGCCGATCTCAGGTACAGCGCCGGGCGGTGCGATGACCACATCAGCGAGCGCCTCATAACCTTCGCGCTGCGGCATCAGATAGCGCCGCAACTCATCTGGTTCGGCGACGGTGGCAGACAGACCGACGCGGCGCATGGCGGGAGCCAGCACCGCAAGCCGCGCGAGACCGAGCGACAGCAGATCGCCGCGTTTGGAGTTTGCCAGCGCATGCAATTCATCAAGCACCACACATTCGAGACTGCCGAAGAAGGTACCCGCATCGGAATAGGACAATAAGAGCGCCAGTTGCTCCGGCGTCGTCATCAAAATGTCGGGTGGATCGCGGCGCTGGCGCAGACGTCGGTTTTGCGGTGTATCACCGGTGCGTGTTTCAACGCGCACATCGAGGCCCATTTCAGCAATCGGTGTTTCGAGATTGCGCTTCACATCGACGGCGAGCGCCTTCAGCGGTGAAATGTAGAGCGTATGCAATCCGACTTTGCGTTTGGGTGCTTCACTCAGAGCGACAAGGCTCGGCAAAAAACCAGCCAGCGTCTTGCCCGCTCCTGTCGGCGCGATGAGAAGCGCGGAGCGGCGCGCGCGCGCAAGATCGAGCAGTGCAAGCTGATGGCCGCGCGGGCTCCAGCCGCGATCAGCAAACCATGTCACAAATGCGGCAGGCAGAACGCTTTCGAGCCCTGTGGCATCGGCTTTCTTCGCAATTTCGCCGTCTGTGCGGGGGTGCTGTTTGCTCATAAATGGACTATAAACCGTGGGGTACCGGCCGTTTTACCCAAGCATAAGCTTGAAGGAGAATCGCCGGAGCCCGTCCATGTTGCGCCGTGATTGAGGAGCCTGAACAGTGATTTCCGACCAACTATCCAAAAATCTGGCAGACAATATGAATTTGCTCTTGCCTATTTTTGCCGACCGCGGGCTGAGCCTCCTTTCTGCGCTGGTTATCCTCGTCCTCGGCATATGGCTCGCTGGCAAGGCGCGCAGGCTCACTGTTGCAGCGCTCCGCCGTCTGCCAAACTTCGATATGACCTTGCAGGCCTTTTTCGGCAGCATGGTGCGCTATGTCATCATCATCTTCACACTGCTGGCGGTGCTAGCAAAATTTGGCGTGGAAACCACAAGTCTTATCGCGCTTCTGGGTGCAGCCGGCCTTGCCGTCGGCCTTGCATTGCAAGGTACGCTCTCCAATGTTGCGGCTGGCGTGATGCTCCTCATCTTCCGGCCTTTCAAAGCCGGTGACTATGTGGAGGTTGCGGGCGGTGTCGGAGGCACGATTGTTGAGTTGTCGCTCTTCACCACTGAATTGGTCACTGTCGATAATCTGCGCATCGCCATGCCCAACAGTGAAATCTGGAGTGCGCCCGTCAAAAACTTCAGCCACCATCCGACACGTCGCCTCGACATCGTTGTCGGTATTTCCTACAGCGACGATATCGGCAAGGCGATTGAGGCCCTGAAATCGGTGGCGGACGCCGACTCGCGCGTGTTGAGCGATCCGGCACCCTTGGCCGCTGTCACAAACCTTGGGGCAAGTTCGGTCGATATGTTGCTGCGGGTCTGGATGAAAAATGCCGAATATTGGCCCGTGCGCTTTGATCTGACACGCGCGGTCAAAGAGCGGCTTGACCTTGAAGGCATCACCATTCCCTTCCCGACATCGACGCAATACACTGTCACTCTCGATCAGAGCGCAGACAAACCCGCAAGCGGAGCGTAATTGGCGATGGACAAATATCTCGGTGGCCCTGTGATCCCGACCCTGTTCAAACTGTTGGTGGCCTCTGTCGTGGTCGGCATCCTGCTAGCGTTTTTCGGCATCCAACCTGTCGATCTGTGGCGCGATTTCATCGATACGGTGGCGCGCATCTGGCGGATGGGTTTTGACGCCATCGACTGGTCAGTGCGTTATATCGTGCTCGGTGCCGTTGTCGTCATTCCGATCTGGCTCGCGCTTCGCCTGTGGTCTTTCCTCACACAGCGCTCAAGCTGACGCAACGCGCCGCTGCGTTTTTCCGGCCAGCTGAAACGCCTTCGCAGACTGCGTGCATTCGGGCACGGCGGTGCTATCCTCCCTTCAAAACAATGACAGGGAGGATCAGATGCCAACAATGTTTCGTGACGGATTGCTCAAGGGCAAACGCATTCTGGTGAGCGGCGGCGGTACCGGCCTTGGCCGCGAAATGGCCGAGGACTATCTGCGCCTCGGCGCGGAGGTTTACATATGCGGACGCCGCAAGAACGTGCTCGACGATACGGCCAAAGAACTCATGGCCAAGCACGGCGGCTCGGTGAAAACTCATTCGGTAGATATTCGCGTTGCTGCAGCAGTCGATGACATGATCAGCGCGATCTGGGCAGACGGCGGCCCGCTGACCGGGCTCGTCAACAATGCGGCGGGCAATTTCATCAGCCCGACAAAGGATCTCACGCCCAAAGGCTTTGACGCCATTGCGGGCATCGTCTTTCACGGCTCGTTTTACATGACCCATGCCTGCGGGCGGCGCTGGATTGAAGACGGCGTCAAAGGCAGCGTCATTTCGATCCTCACCACATGGGTGTGGAACGGCGGTCCTTTCACAGTGCCGTCTGCGATGTCGAAAGCGGGCGTCAATATCATGACGAAATCGCTCGCTGCCGAATGGGGCCAATATGGTATTCGCCTCAACGCGATTGCGCCCGGACCCTTCCCGACCAAAGGCGCATGGGAGCGTCTGAGCCCTGGCCAATCAACAGACGGTGACACGTCGCGCGATGGCATCCCGATGGGGCGCGTCGGCGAAATGGACGAGTTAAAGAACCTCGCCACGTTCCTCATGTCTGATGGCTGCGACTATCTCACTGGTCAATGCATCGCCATTGACGGCGCAGGCTTCAACGCCAGCGGCGGCAATTTCTCGCGCTTGTCAAAACTCAGCGAAGAAGAGTGGGACAATATGCGCGAGATGATCCGGTCAGCGAACGACAAGGACAAGGCGCAGCGCAGCGTCTGACATTTCTGGTTGCGAGCCTGCTGCCCGATCAGGGGGCGGGCTCGCTGCCATCCCAAAGCATGGCCGTCACCGTCCATGCGGCCAGCGCTGCTGCGTCTGGCATAGTGCCGTCGGTGGCAAGCTGGGCACTCTGAAACTCATAGATGATGTGCACATTGCGGGGTTGGCTGCAAAAAATGCGACCTTCCTTCTCGCCGCGTCCGATATTGCATTCGCTGGTGTCGCCGTCAGGCACAGCCTCGGCAAAGGTCGAGCCGATGTGAATACCGTTGTTGTCCTTGATGCTAGCGTCGAGCACCAGAACGGTTTCAACCATCTTGCCGTCGCCTGAAGGATATAACTCCATCAGAACTTTATCGCCATCGGAGACGCGGATCGTGTGCTCGCCGGGTTGCAGAGCGGCTGACACGGCGGCTTCCACTGTGTGTGAGGGCAGAAGCTTTGCAACAACTTCGGGATCAAACGGAGTTTCGACTGTGACCGGACCGACGCCCTTTTCGGAGACCAAAAGCTCGACGGGCTTTGAGCAGGCGTAGAGCGAAAACGCTAGCGCGCAGGCCATGGCCGATTTCAGAATAAGATTCATTTCAAAGCTCCGTTGCCGATTTCCTGCCCACCATCCTGCATCAGATTCCGGCAAGACAATGGCCTAATCCATCGTCACGACAACTTTACCGACGGCCTGACGGTTTTGCAGCATGTTCATCGCCTCGACCGCGCGTTCCAGCGGAAATGTCGCACAAACATAGGGCGCGATCTTGCCTTCGGCGGCGAGCTTGTCGATGGCTTCAATATTGGCACGACCGGCTTCAGGGTCACGGCGGCCATACTCGCCCGCGCGCACGCCAACGACCGAGAAGCCCTTGATGAGCGGCATGTTGACCGATACGGACGGAATGCGCCCGCTGGTGAAGCCGATGATAAGCAAGCGACCGTTCCAAGCGATGCAGCGCACGCTCTCGTCGAAGACATCACCGCCGACGGGATCGTAAATCACATCGGCGCCGCGCCCATCGGTGAGCGCCTTCACTTCTTCGCGGAAGCCGCGCGTGACGTTGAGCACATGGTCGGCGCCGCGTGCCTTCACGACTTTCAACTTCTCGTCGGAGGCCGAGGTTGCGATGACCGTCGCGCCGATGAGTTTACCGATATCGACCGCTGCCATGCCGACGCCGCCTGAGCTACCATGCACAAGGAGTGTCTCGCCTGCCTTCAAGTGCCCACGAATGACGAGCGCAACATGGGCCGTGAGGTAAGCTGCCGGGTAGGCGGCGGCCTTGACGAAATCCATGCCCTTGGGGATCGGGCGGCAGGCTTCGGCCGACGCATTGACCTCTTCGGCAAAGCCACCGATACGTAAACCGGCGACAACTTCGTCACCTACTTTAAGGTGTGTCACATCACTGCCAAGCGCTGTGACAATGCCGGCGCCTTCCATGCCTGGTGCGAAGGGCAATTCCGGTTTGAACTGATATTTTCCCTGCACCATCAGGATATCGGGAAAGTTGATGGAACATGCTTTGAGACGGAGCCGGACTTCCTTCGGGCCAGGCGGGGGCAAACTCACGTCTTCCATTTTCAGAACTGAAATATCTTCGGACAATTCATGCACGCGCATCGAACGCATTGGTCTCTCCCGTCGGTCAATTTCTTTTGCAAGAGCATAGGCCCTGCACGCCGACGCGACTAGACGAGACCGGTCACTTCCAGAAGCGTAACGACGCCCAGCACCACAAAAATTGTGGCGGCAGTGCCGCGCACCAATTGCATGGGCAAGGCCTTGGCGGCGACATCGCCCAAAAGAACGGCGGGCACATTGGCGAGCATCATGCCGATGGTCGTGCCTGACGCGACGGCAATGAGATCGTGGAACCGCGCGGCCAATCCGATGGTTGCAAATTGCGTCTTGTCACCCATCTCGGCGAGAAAAAAAGCAACAAGCGTTGTGACGAAAGGTCCGTAGCGCTGCGAGACGCCCTCGCCCAACTCGTCAGTCTTATCGGGAATAAGCATCCAGACGCCCGCTGCGATGAAACTCACGCCCAGTATCCAGCTCAGAATGTGGGGTGTCAGCCACACAGCAATGAGGATGCCAAGCTCGGCGGCAAGCGCGTGGTTGATAATGGTGGCGACAAATATGCCCGCGATGATCGGCAGAGGCTTGCGGAAGCGCGCGGCGAGAACGAGTGCCAGCAATTGCGTTTTGTCGCCGATCTCAGCGATGGCCACCGCTGATAGCGAGATGAGAAAAGCGTCCATGATATCAGGCGCGCATCAACCGCGCAGCGCGCTGTGCAGCTCTCGGGCGATCTCTTCACACGCCCGACGCGCGGCGGGCACCGCGCCCGTCATGGCCGTGAAACCATGGGCGAGCCTATCGTAGCAACGATATGTCACTTTGACGCCGGCCTCTTTGAGTTTCTCCGCGTAGGCCGTGCCCTGATCGCGCAGCACATCGAAACCTGATGTGATGACGATGGCAGAGGCGACGTCTTCGAGATTTCCGGCTTTGAGCGGCGAGACACGCAGGTCCGATTTTTCAGCTTCGGAGTTCAGATAGGTTTCGATGAACCATTGCATAACGTCCTGCGTCAACGGATAGACATCGGCGCACGTGTCCCATGATCCGCCCTGCCATGTCATGTCCGTGACCGGATAGATCAGCAATTGGGCGGAGGGCGTTTCCTCGTCGCGGCGCAATGTCTCCTGCGCCACAACGGCGGAGAGATAACCGCCTGCACTGTCACCACCGACTGCGATACGGTGGTTCATGCCCAACGCATTTGAGTTTTTGCAGGCAAAGCGGAAGGCAGCGAGCGCATCATCGACAGCGGCAGGGAATTTGTGTTCGGGCGCGAGGCGATAAGCGACGGACAGCACCACACATTCGGCAATTTCCGACATCATGGTGCAGAACGTGTCACATGTGTCGAGATCGCCGATAACACAGCCACCGAAATGAAAGAACACGATGCCCGGCAGCGGGCCGCTGGCATTTGTCGGCGTGTAGAGACGCGCATCAAGGTCACCGTCCGCGCCGGTAACTTTCATGTCGCGCACATCGACACGCGGGTCACGCGCACCATCGAGCAGCGCCAGACCGGCACGCGTTGCCTCGCGGCCTGCCACCGGATCAAGTGTCGTCAACGACGGGGCCTTGGCACCCTGGGCCGCCAAAAATTGCGTCTGCACATCAAGTGTGCGGCCGTCGATCTGCAAAGGTTTGCCGCCCGACATGGCAAGCAGCACAGGGTCCGGCAGCATCAAAAGAGTGCGGACGATCAGCTTCTGGACGTTCACGGGGCAGCCCCAAATTGGTGGAAGTTCATTTTTTTCCGGTGACCTTGAGCGGCAAGGCTTCGAAACCTTTGAGCACCAGAGAAGTGGCAAACTGAGCGGCAGCCTTGGGGTCGATGTCCTCACGCAGGATCATGCGGTCACCGATCTCCGTCGCAATGCCGACCACGGCGGCCATCAGATATTCACTGTCCACCGGCGGCAGGTTGCCGTCGCGGATGTCTTCGTCGATATACTCACGGATTTCTTCAAGCCCCGCGAGTATCTCCGGCGTGTCCATACGCACGCGAAACCACGTCTGGTTGCCGCGGATCATGCGGAAGATGTGCTTATCTGTCGCCAAATAGTCGAAATAGGTCGCGTAGGCGTTGCGGATGAATTCTTCGAAATTGCGCGAGCGGATGCGGTCGGCCTTGAGGCGCGGACGGATGCGGCGCATGCCGTCGTCCATGATGGCCTCGAAGACTTCTTCTTTGCTCTTAAAATAATTGTAGAAGGTGCCCGACGCGAGGCCCGTCTTGCGGATCACATCGCGCACAGTCGTCGCGCCATAACCAAGCTCGGCAAATACTTCGCGCGCAGAATTGAGGATCGCCTCGCGATTGTTGAGCTTGGTAAGCTCGCGCTTGCCCTTGGGCTTGGCCTCGGGCTCCAAGGCGGCAGTCAGCGACGTGAGCAACGGCTTTTCTTTCACCTCGCTCATGCGCGGACCTGCGTCCGTCGCAACCTGTCGCTTTCGAACTCCACCCTTCACGTCTCCCGTCGGTCGCACTGCAGGAGGCCCACTGCCATCCCGCCCATATGCATAGTATCGCGCATTTGATCCCTAATCTAAACGAAGACCTGCAAAGGTCAATTTGGCGCTGGGTTAGAAACCATAAAAATCCTTCCAGATCAATGACTTGGCCCTAAATTCGGCCAGCCAGAAAGAGGGTAACTCCCCGCTGACGCTACGGAAGCTACGACCTGTTCCGCATTGCCCCGCTTTGGGCATTACAAATCTACGGGAGCGGCGGTAGGGTGACGCCGACCCGATCCGATATGATTTGCCCCAGAATGAGCCCCTCTTTTCATGCCCAGTGATTTCGAACTGACACCCGACAACATCCAGATGATGAAAGATGTGCTGATCCAGCATGTGCCGCATGCACGCGCGCTGGGCCTGACCATCAAAGATGCCAAGCGGGGCGAAGCCTGGCTGACCGTGCCCTACGACAAGAGGCTTATCGGCAATGTTGAAACGGGCGTCATCCACGGTGGCGTGATTACCGCCATGCTCGACAATGCCTGCGGTGTGGCCGTGCAATTGGCTCTGCCCGAACGCGTTTCAATCGCCACACTTGATCTGCGCATTGACTATATGAAGCCTGCGACACCCGGCGAGACGCTGACGGGCCACGCCCATTGCTACAAGGTCACCCGCAATATCGCCTTCGTGCGCGGTACGGCCTATCACACGGACCCGACCGATCCCATTGCTACCTGCGTCGGCACTTTCATGCTGGCCGCCAATCGGGCGATACCGCTCGAACATGCGGCGGCCATGGAATTGCTAAAAAACAAGCAGGAGGGCTGAAGCCATGAGCGAACTAAAAACCAACGCTATCAAAAATCCGCCACCTGCCGATCTGAACCGTTTTCTGGAAGCCATGCCCTATGCGCAATTCCTGAACATCAGCATCGACCAGAAGGGCAATGAAATCACGACAGTCATGGGCTTTAAGGACACGCTGATCGGCAATCCTGTTTTGCCTGCGCTGCACGGCGGGGCCATCGGCGCTTTCATGGAAATCACAGCGATGATCCAGCTTGCGTTCGAGACCGGCATCACCGCAATCCCTAAGCCCATCGGCATCACCATCGACTACTTACGGTCCGGCAAGCCGGTCGATCTTTACGGACGCGCGCATATTACGAAGCAAGGCCGTCGCGTGGCGACTGTTCATGCTGAAGCCTGGCAGGAAGATCGTTCACGCCCGGTAGCTGCTGCGCATGGACATTTTCTGCTGAAGGCCGCGGACGAGGCGGACGCTTAAACAGAGCACTCAGAGACCACCGGACTACCCGCATGACGTCAGCATCGCCTATTACTCACGCACGCGTGCTGCGGCTTGCCGGTCCGATCATCCTGTCGAATATTTCTGTGCCGCTGCTTGGCCTCTCCGACACAATCATCATCGGGCGCATTCCTGATCCGGCGGCGCTGGGTGGCGTGGCGCTCGGTGCCACGATTTTCAATTTCGCTTTCTGGGGCTTCGGCTTTTTGCGCATGGGCACGACGGGTCTCACTGCGCAGGCGCTTGGCGCACGTGACGCCGAAGCCATAAGCGCGCATCTCGGGCGTGCGTTGCTCGTTGCCCTTGTTATCGGTTGCGGCCTCATCGCTCTGCAATGGCCTATTGCTGTGGTTGCCTTCGGGCTCTTGCGCGGCAGTTCGGCGGTACAGACCTATGGCCATGAATTCTTCAATGTCCGCATCTGGAGCGCACCTTTCACGCTCATCAATTTTGCTTTGCTCGGCTGGTTCATCGGGCGGCAGAAAGCAAAGACCGCGCTCGGCCTTCAACTTTTCATGAACCTCCTCAACATCGCGCTCAATCTCATCTTTGTTCTGGCATTGGGATGGGGTGTTAAAGGCGTCGCGGCAGGCACAGTGATTGCGGAATGCGCAGCGGCACTTCTTGGTCTCTATATCGCGTGGCGTAATGTCGATCTGGCGCATTGGACGCGGGCGCGATTGCTCGGCGCACATGAAATCGCCCGCATGATCGCGCTCAATCGCGACATCATGCTGCGCACGTTTTGTCTTATTTTTGCTTTTGCATTTTTCACCGCCCAAGGTGCACGCTCCGGCGATGTAACACTGGCGGCAAACGCCGTGTTGGGGCAGTTCATTGCCTTCTCGGCTTTTTTGCTCGATGCTTTTTGTGCCGCCACCGAGGCGCTGGTCGGCGAAGCTGTTGGCGCGCGGAACCGCACCAATCTCCGACGCATTGTGGCGCTCTCTTGCTTATGGGCGGGGCTCACAGCCGTCGCATTGACGCTGTTGCTTGTTGGCGCGGGCCCTGCGCTCATTGACATTCTGACCGTGTCACCCGATGTGCGCGAAGCTGCGCGACATTATTTGCCTTGGGCGGCGGCGATCCCTGTACTGGCGGTCTGGTGTTTTCTGCTCGACGGGATTTTCATCGGCGCTACGCGTTCGGTTGAGATGCGCAACGCGATGGCGCAGGCCCTCGTGATATTTCTCGCAAGCTGGTGGGTTCTCGTTCCGCCATTCGGCAATCACGGGCTATGGGCGGCACTCACAATATTTTATGTCGCGCGCAGCCTGACACTCCTGCCGTTTTATGGCTCCATTGGTCGCGCCGCCGCACCTACATACCCGTGAAGAGATCGAGGACATTTTCGGGCGGACGGCCGAGCGCCGCACGTTTGCCGAAAAAGACAATCGGGCGTTCGATCAGCACGGGATTTTTTGCCATGGCGGCAATAAGCTTGTCGTCACTCGTCACGTCCGCAAGCTTCAGCTCCTTGTAGACATCCTCGCCCTTGCGCATCAATTCACGCGCCGTCATGTGCAGCTTCTTCAAGGTTGCCTTGATGTCTTCGGCGGACGGTGGCGTCTTCAGATATTCGACAATGATCGGTTGAAGCCCATGCTGCGTCAGCAAGGACAAAGTCACGCGTGATTTTGAACAGCGGGGATTGTGCCAGATGGTGACCGATGCCATGTCGTTTCCTTCTTTACGTCCTGCCTACAAATTTACGTCAGCGCCGACCGCGTCGGCCACGTGCGAGAATCCATCGCGCTTTAACAAGGCGGCCAGATCGTGCTTGATGCGCGTGACAAGCGCGGGGCCTTCATAGGTCAGCGCCGAATAGAGCTGAATGAGCGATGCGCCGTTGCGGATTTTCACGTAAGCATCCGCACCACTCGCAATGCCGCCGACGCCAATGAGCGGCACCTTGCTGCCGGTGAGACGATAGATATCGGCGAGCACCTGTGTTGATAAAGCAAACAGAGGCTTGCCCGATAGACCACCTGCCTCGCCCGCATGGGGGCCGCTGACCAGACCAGCGCGTTCGATCGTCGTGTTCGAGACGATTATTCCGTCGAGTTTCAGGTCGAGTGCGACAGCGGCAATGTCAGCACGATCCTCGGCAGTGAGATCTGGCGCGATCTTGAGCAAGATCGGCACATTGCCGGCGCGCGCTTTCAGCACACGCGTCATCAGCGTTTCCAACTCGCCCCGCCCTTGCAGCGCGCGCAATCCCGGCGTGTTGGGCGACGAAATATTGACCGTGAAATAGCTCGCCACATCTTCAAAGGTTTTGATGCCGGCTTCGTAATCGGCAATGCGGTCAACTGCGTCTTTGTTCGCACCGATATTGACACCAACTATGCCGCCGCGGTGGGCGCGCGCCTCAAGGCGACGGTGAAGCGCCGCATGACCTTCGTTGTTAAAACCCAAACGGTTGATAACCGCGCCATACGCGGCGAGACGGAAAATACGCGGGCGCGGGTTACCACCCTGCGGGCGCGGGGTCACGGTGCCGACTTCGGCAAAGCCCATGCCCATCGCGAGCATGGCGTCCGGCACTTCGCCGTTCTTGTCGAAGCCCGCGGCAATGCCCAGCGGATTTGAAAAATGTAAGCCCAGCAGATCAATACCGAGAGAGGCCGGATCACCCGCACGGTCGGCGGGACCAAAGCCCATTTTGAGGCCCAATAATGTGAGGTGATGAGCGCGTTCGGGATTGACGAGGCCAAGGGCGGGGCGCACCAGAGGAAAGAGGTTCATCACGCTCACTCTGCCATATCAGGAAAACGATGTTCGCCGCTGGCGCAGAGCGGCAGATCGACCACACGCCGGACGGCGCTCATGGGCAGGACCGCATATAGATGAGGGAACAAGGCGCCGCCGCGCGAGACTTCCCATTTGATGTCGAGGGCATCGGCGTTCACTTCGACGAGCACCAGATCAGCCATGCCGACAAAATGCTTGGCGGCGGTTTCGGGCGCCTGGTTCGCCGTTGAAAAATGGATATAGCCGTCTTTGATGTCAATGCCGGAGCCAGAAAACACCCCTGCCGCCTCGGCCGCGCGCCATTCGGGGGCGCTCACGATCTTGTAAATGCTGGCCATCGCCGCCCGTCTTTCGCTTGATCCTGATGTGGCCGCACCTTAGCGGCGCAGCGCGGCGGGAACAAGGAAGGGTCGCGTCATTCTGTGCTTTCATCCATCCGGATTTATGCTAATATTCCTAGGAACTTAAACCTATCGAGTGGCACATATTGTCAAACCTTTCCCATCCACGGCTCTGGTCGGCGATTGATGCGCTGGCGCAGGCGCACGGCCTGTCAGTGTCGGGCCTTGCCAAAGCTGCAGGCCTTGATCCGACGTCGTTCAATAAATCCAAACGTGTGACGGCAGAGGGACGACCGCGCTGGCCCTCGACCGAGAGCCTGGCGCGGATTCTGAATGCCACCGGCGCGGGGCTTGATGATTTTGTGGCACTGGTGGAGGGCACGGGAGTCGGCGGGCGCACGCAGCCCGTGCCTCTGATCGGCATGGCGCAGGCGGGCAACGGCGGTTATTTCGACGATGCCGGATTTCCGGTCGGTGGCAGCTGGGACGAAGTGCGGTTGCCTGATCTCAAAGACGAAAACGCCTATGCGCTGGAAGTGAGCGGCGACAGCATGTCGCCCGTCTATCGCGACGGTGACGTGATTGTCGTTTCGCCTGCCGCTTCAATCCGCAAGGGCGACCGCGTGGTGGTGAAGACCGTTGCCGGAGAGGTGCTGACTAAAGTGCTGGCGCGGCAAAGCGAAAAGCGCATCGAACTGCATTCGCTCAACCCCGCTTTTGAAGTGCGTGTACTGAAGCCTGAAGAAATTTTGTGGATGGCGCGCATCGTCTGGGCAAGCCAATAGGCCCTGCGGCACTAGCGTGCGCGACCGGGCAATAGTTTTTGCCGCGCGGCATCGCTCGTTCCCGACCCGATGCCCAATCCGTCGCGCAATATCTCTTTCAATGCCCGCTCATCGTCTATGTCGAGTGTCAGTTTCAGACGTTTGATGCGCCGATGGACGTAGGTGTCAACGACATCGGATGGCGCTTGCCGCAAAGCATGGACGAGAACAGCAAGAGCCTCGGCGCGGTTGATGACGCCGCCCGCGCCAAGCAGCTGCAGCGCGAACTGATAGGCGATGGCGGCATTGGCGGGATCGAGCCTGAGGGAGCGGCGGTAGGCGGCTACACCTTTTTCAAAGGAAGCCCCGTAAATCGTTTCACCGAGCATGCCGCCGTCGCGCACGATTTCGAGGTTCCATCCGCCGTCGAGCGCGTGGCCCCAGGCGCTTTCGGGAGCGAGCGCAATTGCGCGATCAATATGCGTGCGGGCTTCCGTGGCGTAACCCGCAAAATGCGCGGTCATGCTGCCGTCGATGCGCCCGAGAAATCCGAGTGCGAGCGCCAGACATAAATGCCCCTCCGTGCTGTCGGGATCGCGCGCCAGCGCACGGCGCGCGTCTTCTTCGGCCGCGATAAAGACGGCCCGGCGGTCAGACGGCGACACCACAAAGTCGCCCTGCGCGAGGGCGGCACGCGCCGCGAAGGCGGCGGCCACCGCCGAGTCGATTTTGCGCGCCTCGTCGGCAGCTTTCGCAAAATCACCTGCGGCAAATGCTTCGCGTGCGGGGTCAAGGGCTGGATCGGGTTGCGGTGGCTCTGCAACCGCAACCGCCGACCACAACATGGCACCGCAACAAGCCGATAACAGAAACTGAACGAAGCGATATGCCTTAAACATGCGCCATGATTGCAGAGCACAGCGCTGCCCCGCAAGCACAGGTTCGTTACGCTTTAGACAAGTCTTCACCCTTGAGCGCCCGGCGGATGAGGCTTGCGGTTTCCTTGATCCCGTAAAGGGCGACAAAGGAGCCAAAGCGCGGACCTTGCGCTTCGCCGAGCAAAACCTCGTAAAGCGCCCGGAACCAGTCGCGCAGGTTTTCAAAGCCATGCGCCTTGCCGATGTCATAAACGAGCGTCTGCAATTCTTCGGCTGTCATCGGCTCGTGACCGAGCACTTCAAGCTTGCTTGCAAGATCGGCGAGCGCCGTCGCTTCCGCGTCGTTTGCCGCGCGATAGGTTTTGGCGGGCTTCACGAAATCATGGAAATAATTGACCGCGTAACCGACCATCAGATCGAGCTTGGGCAAGTTTTCAGGTGTCGCATCCGGCGCATAACGCTTGATGAAACCCCAGAGCACGGACTTGTCCTCGGCCTGACAGGCGCTTGCGAGATTGAGCAGCAGGGCAAAGCTGATCGGCAGATCGGTCGTGGGCGGTGTGCCACCGTGAATGTGCCAAACCGGATTGCCGAGCTGTTCCTTCATCTCCTGCTTGGGATATGCCGTCAGGAAGGCCAGATATTCGTCGACGTTTTTCGGGATCACATCGAAATGCAAACGCTTGCCGGTGCGCGGGGCCTGATACATGAAGAGTTGCAGGCTTTCCGGGCTCGCATAGCGCAGCCAGTCCTCAATCGAAAGGCCGTTGCCCTTCGACTTCGAAATCTTCTTGCCCTCGTGGTCGAGAAACAATTCGTAGTTGAAACCTTCCGGCGGATTGACGCCTAGCACGCGGCAGATTTTTGACGCGAGCTTGATGCTGTCGATCAGATCTTTGCCCGCCATTTCATAATCGACCTTGAGCGCCGCCCAGCGCATGGCCCAGTCTGCCTTCCATTGCAGCTTGCAATGACCGCCGGTGACGGGCACTTCGACTTGCTCGCCCGTGTCGGGTTCGGCGTAGGTGACCGTGCCCTTTTCGACATTGCGTGCGATCAGCGGCACGAGCAGCACATGGCCTGTGCGCGGGCTGACCGGCAAAATGGGGCTGTAGGTTTGCTGGCGTTCTTCACGCAATGACGGCAGCATGATCTTCATAATGTCGTCGAATTTTTCGAGCACCTTGAGCAGGGTCGCGTCGAAACGACCTGATGTGTAGTAATCGGTTGACGAGGCGAATTCGTACTCAAAGCCAAAGCTGTCGAGAAACGAACGCAGCTTGGCGTTATTGTGGGCACCAAAGCTCGGGTGCGTGCCGAAGGGGTCAGGCACTTTGGTCAAAGGCATGTTGATGTAACCCGCCAGCATCTCCTGATTGGGGACGTTGGTCGGGACTTTGCGCAAACCGTCCATATCGTCGGAGAAGCAAAGGAGGCGCGTTTTGACACCCGGTGCCAGCACCTGAAAGGCGCGGCGAACCATGGTCGTGCGGGCAACCTCGCCGAAGGTACCGATGTGGGGGAGGCCTGATGGCCCATAACCCGTCTCGAACAGGATTTCGCGGTCTGGATTGCCCTCTTTTTCGAGCCGGTCCACCAATTTTCGCGCTTCTTCGAACGTCCAAGCTTTGGAGACCTTGGCCGCATCGAAAAGGGCGGATTCATTGGAGTTCAGGCGCTCGGACGACATAATTAGACCCAGGTCAATTGATTTATGATTTGTAAAGAGACCGGACCCTAAGCTTGGGTCTGAATACAGTCAACGCGGCACAGATACCAAGTTTGGTGCCTGTGCAGCGTTCCTTCGCGCCTAGTGGATACCTGATCCACCCATCACGACAAAAAGACCCTTTATGTCCGAACCTACGCAGTCACCGATTACTCCAGAAGCCGGCGAAAATACCGGCTTCGGACCGGTGCGCCGCAAGCCCAATATTGCGACACGTGTGACGGCGGAAGAAGTGCGGTTGCTGATCGACCTCGGCAAGTCGAGCAACCTGTCATTATTTGCCGGCATCATCGTGGTTACGCTCGTATTCTGGCAGACAGCACCCATCTGGGCGGGTGCCGTTGTCTTTGCCCTCCAACTGACAGCGCAGCTTTATTTCAATTACGTGCGTGCGGGATTCAACGCGGATCCTGATGCTGTACCCAATGCGCTTCAATGGGCTAAACGCTACACCGTCGGTACTTTTCTCAGCGGCCTGACATGGGGCGTCGGCGGATTGCTGTGGCTACCCGGCGCGAGCTTTCCGCAGCACGTGTTCTATGCGCTGGTGCTCGCATCGCTGAGCGTTGCCACCGTTATCACACGCGCCACCTTCCCGCCCGCCATTGTCACTTATGTCGCTACGGCCGTCACGCCGACGGTCGTGCTAATGCTGCTCGACCCCGACCCGCTGAACCTGGCGACTGTGGCCCTCGGCCTCTTGTTCCTGCTGACGCTCGTCGGCTGGACACGACGGATCGGCCGTGCTTACCGCGAGGCCTTCCACTTACGTTATGAAAACGCCGATCTCGTCGAACGCATGGCGCGCGCGCACGCCGCCACCGAGCAAAAACGCGCGGACGCCGAAATGGCTGAACATCGCGCCAAGGCCGCCAATCGCGCGAAAGGCGAGTTCCTCGACATTCTGGGCCGCGAAGTCAGCGCACCGCTTGAAAATCTCGCACAGATGGCGCGCCAGCTTCACGACGAACCTCTGTCCGACATTCAGCGCAATCTTGCTGACGCGATGAGTTTTTCGAGCAAGAAGCTCAGCCGCCTGTTCGGCGATATGATCGACTTCTCGCAGATGGAAGCGCAGACGCTGGAATTGCGACCTGAGCGTTTTGATCCTATTGATCTTGCCAAAAGCATTGTGCGCGAAATGCGCCCTCTGGCAGCGAGCCGCCGCCTCTCGCTCGAACTCGACGTGGCGCCGGGCACTGTCTCCAGCATGGTGGCCGACAGCGACCGCCTGCGTCAGGTGCTGGTTAATCTCATTTCCAACGGTATCAAGTTCACAGAAACCGGTGGCGTCATATTTCGCGTGCAGATGGTCGCCGACGAGCATGATGTGCCGACCATGCGCTTTTCCGTCATTGATACCGGCATCGGCCTCACGACGGATGCCCGCACACGTCTGTTTGACGGCTTTGCCAAAGGTGGCGCGGGAAGTCAGACAAGCGGCAGCGGAGGCATGGGGCTCGGTCTTGCCGTTGCAGACCGCCTAGTGCGTCTGATGGGTGGAGAGATCGAAGTGGACAGTGCCTCAGGCCAAGGCAGCACGTTTTGGTTCCTGTTGCCTGTCGAAATGCCCGTGACCCGACCGTTGTCACGCGCCGCCGACAAAGCCGCAAGCGGACCACACGCTACCCTGCAGCGCACCACAAGCCGCCTCATCGACCATGACTATCTCTATGAACTCGAACGCGATATGGGGCCGGACGACGCCAGCGACCGCATGGTCGACGCTTTGACAAATATCCTTTCGCTCTATGAAGGCATCGCGAAGGCTGGAAACGAGGGTGATCACGAAAACCTCGCTGATCAGGCCCGCACGCTTCAGGCCGCCGCAGATGCCATCGGCCTTGTCGCCATTGCCGAGGCTGCCCGCAGTATCGAACTTGTTGCGGTTGAAGCGCGCGCCGACGAAGTACAACGCCTGCGACAGCGCATTACAGAAACATGGGGCCAACTCGCCCGCACCTATCCGGGCCTCAACATGAGCCTGCCCGACCAGCCCTAAGCCGCCAGCAAAGGCAGATTTTCGCGCTCGCCCCGCTATACTACGCGGCGATGACAAACCACTCCAATGACGATTCGCCCGACGAGGTTCCCGGACAGGTAATATCTGGGACCAGCACCCTGCTGCCTGATGTGGCAGCTCTCGTGCCCGCGCACCTTGATGAGCCAATTGGCTGGGGCGCCATTGCGGTGAGCAGCGAAGGTGAAATTGACGAATTGCCCGCCGATGCGGCGCTCGACCTTCTGGCGCGCGGCTCGGTGCTGACCGTCCACGGGGGCTTTACCGCGCGCCGGATTGCGCTCGGACTTGACGCACGTAAGGCCGCGCGCGCCACTTCCTTTGCCATCGGCCCGCAGGTGCTCGATCTCCTCGAACTTTTTGCCTTTGTGCACCCGGCAAGCCCTTGCTTGCCGACGCCCAACGGGCTTGCGCGCGCATTGAATCTTGCCATTGATCCCACGCCGGAGGCGCAGGCGCTGATGCTGCGCGAAGCGACGCACCGCCTTCTGACCACTCTGCGTTCGCCGCATTACCCAGATCGCAGCGCCGCCGGACGCATCGCCTATCGTATGGCCGAGGCCGGCTGGGCTTGGGGCCCGAGTGTGAAGGCCGCCCTCGGCGATGTCATTGCCCGCGACGGACGCCCACCCATCGGGCGCGGCTTTGATGTATGGAACGATTTGCTCGAATGGGAAGACGAAGCGCCGCGCCCGGCACCCGGCTCGCTGCCGGTGAGCGAAGAGGAAGCCCGCGCAAGACTTGCAGAACTCGTCGGGCCAGACGCTGAACAACGTTTGGGCCAATCCGATTTTGCCGCTGCCACAGCGCGGGCCTTCAACGCCCGCGACGCGGCGGGTGCGCCCAATATCGTGATCGCGGAAGCCGGCACCGGCATCGGCAAGACGCTCGGCTATATCGCGCCCGCCAGTCTCTGGGCGCAGCGCAACAAAGGCACGGTCTGGCTCTCGACCTACACCAAGAACCTGCAGCGCCAGCTCGATCAGGAATTGTCGCGCCTCTACCCCGACCCCGATGAAAAGCGCGAGAAGGCGGTCATCCGCAAAGGGCGTGAGAATTATCTCTGCCTGTTGAACTTCGAGGAGATGGCCATCCGCGCGGCAACGACCGGCAATGCCGTCACCATCGGCCTTGTGGCGCGCTGGGCGCGTGTCAGCCGCGACGGCGACATGGTCGGCGGCGATTTTCCTGCCTGGCTCACACAACGGCTGACAAGCGAGCCGCGTGGCGCACTCACCGACCGGCGCGGCGAATGTATCTACACAGCGTGTGCGCATTTCAAAAAATGTTTCATCGAAAAAGCCATTCGCAAGGCAAGGCGCGCCGACATTGTCGTCGCCAACCACGCGCTCGTCATGCGCCAAGCTGCGCTTGATCAGGCGGTTGCCATCATAGCGCCACGCGCCAATGCTGTGCCTGTCGAGGCGGCGGGCAATGCGGAAGACGAAGAGCCAAGCGGTCGCGAGGCACGCTCGCGCTTTGTCTTCGACGAGGGTCATCACATTTTCGATGCCGCTGACGGTGCCTTCTCGACGCATCTTTCGGCGCTTGAAACAGCCGAACTCCGACGCTGGATCAGGGGGCCGGAAGGCGCACGCGGAAGACGCGGGCGGGGCCTTGAAGACCGGATCGGCGATCTTGTGAGCGGCGATACGGCAAGCGAGGAAGCACTGGCCGCCGCCGTATCTGCCGCCGCAGCGTTGCCGTCGACCGGTTGGGGCGCAAGGCTCAACGAAGGCACACCACGGCGCGAGGCGGAGGCATTTCTGGCGCTTGTGAGCCAACAGGTCCATGCACGCAGCGACAATGCTGACACACCTTTTTCGCTCGAAGCCGACGTTGTGCCGTTAATCGACGATCTTGAGCTGGCAGCACGCGCGTTTGATCAAATGTTAGGAAAGCTCGCGACACCTCTGCTTCGCATCGCCGATGGTTTGCGCAACAAACTCGACAAACAATCGGAAGATCTCGACAGCGCTACGCGTACGCGCATGGACGCCGCGGCCCGCGGGCTTGAGCGACGTGCAAAATTGCTGATCCCTTCTTGGCGCGCCATGCTAAATGCCGTCGGGCGACCAACACCGGAGATCTTCGTCGATTGGTTTGCCATCGAGCGCATCGCGGGCCGCGACATTGACGTCGGGATGCACCGCCATTGGCGCGATCCGAGCGAACCTTTCGCGCAAAGTGTTCTCGAGCCCGCGCATGGTGTCGTCATCACTTCGGCCACTTTACGCGATCGCTTGCCCGATGATGAAACGGATGACGAAAGCTGGCAGTCGGCTGAAATCCGCACCGGCGTTGTGCATCTCGCCACACCGGCCCGGCGCGCTTTCATGCTTTCGCCATTTGACTATGCCGCGCAGGCGCGCATTTTCGTGGTGCGCGACGTTAAAGCCGGAGACGTGCAACAGATCGCCAGCGCCACGCGCGAATTGTTTTTGGCCGCAGGCGGCGGTGCGCTCGGACTATTCACAGCGATCCATCGTTTGCGCGCTGTGCATGAACGCATCATCGGCCCGTTGGAGCAAGCGGGCTTGTCGCTCTACGCACAACACGTCGATGCGCTTGATACGAGCACGCTCGTTGATATTTTCCGCGCCGAGCAAAACGCATGCCTCCTCGGCACCGATGCAGTGCGCGACGGGGTCGATGTGCCCGGCGCATCGCTGCGTATGATTGTCTTTGACCGCACGCCCTGGCCGCGCCCAGACATATTGCACAAAGCGCGGCGTGCACAGTTCGGCGGTGCACGCTACGATGATATGCTGACGCGGTTGCGGCTGAAGCAGGCCTTTGGCCGCCTTATCCGCAGCCAGACGGACAAGGGAGTATTCGTCATGCTCGATGCCCGCCTGCCGACGCGGCTAACGTCGGCATTTCCGGCCGGCGTCGTGGTCGAACGCGTGGGGCTTGCGGAAGCCATTGTCGGCGCGCGGGAATTCCTGAGCACCCCTGTAGCACCTGCCCTTGCCGCCCCGCCGCCCAAGCTCTAAGGTCAGCCGCCTTCAGATTACTTGCCTTTGCCCGAGGACTTCCTATGTCAACGATCGCGCCCGAAACCGCCCTTATCTATGTCATGGTCACCATGAGCGCTGTGGACAGCGCCATGAGCGACAGCGAATTGCGCACTATCGGTGACATCGTCAAACACTTACCTGCTTTCAAAAAATTCGAACCATCAAGGCTCATTTCTGTTGCCAAGGAATGCGCCGCGATCCTGCAAGAGGACGGCGGCCTTGATGCTGTCTTCGGTCTTGTCAGCGACGCGTTGCCGCCGCACCTGCGTGAAACGGGCTATGCGGTAGCTGTCGAAGTCGCTTCAGCCGATCTCACCGTCGGGCAGGAAGAAGTGCGTCTGTTGCAATTGCTGCGTGATGCGTTGGGCCTCGACAAGCTTGTGGCTGCCGCCATCGAACGCGGCGCGCGCGCCCGTCACATGTCGCTCTGAGCGATTGGACTACTCAGCCTGATTTTCGCAGGGCCCGTCGCCAGTCTTGCGCAATTCATCCTCAATGCGATCATAAAATGTGCGCGCACATGTACCGCCAGCGCCCATCGTGTCGGTTTCGCGATGGATCAGCATAGGCGTATCGCCGTCATAAGTATAGATATCGCTGCCATGTTCCGACGCACTGGAGCGCCAGTCGCTGGTGATCTCCTGCGCATCGGCATCGAATTGCGGCGAGGTGATTTCATCAAGCGCCGGATTGACGATAAACTTTGCCTCTTCCGGCGACCACAACCAGTTCTGATAAGGCGTGTTGGGCCCCGCGGGCAAAAAGCGGATGACGCGCATGTCGAGGAAGCCGTCGAAATTGAGATCAATCACCTCAAACCCGTTGTTTGCAATGGTGACCGGTACGTTGGACTCAACGGGCGAGAGGCTCTGAAACGGACTTACTTCGCCCTTGGCGCGAATATCAATGCGGTCGAGAATCCGCGTACCTGCCGCCTCGCCACCATGCCAAAAGAGCGAAAAATCGAAACTCGATAGCGACGGGTTAATGACGCTTTGGCAAATGATTGGCCCCAGATCCTTCGGGCCTGAAGGCGCCAGGCAAGAAAAACCGCCTTCAAAGGTTTCATCACCGAGCGGTTCAGCGGCAAATACGCAAACTGGTGCGAGCAGAGCGCCCGCCATAGCAAGCATCGCCGCAGCCATAGGTGCAAATCGACGCGATGTGAATTTCTGGCTCATGCAAATAGCCATAGGGGACGCTCCGGCCTGATCGGGGCAATTTCTCATGCCAGTCTAACCGAATTCGCGCGCCGAATGATGTTGCGTGTTTGCCGCAGGGTCCGCATATCAGTTGACGGTCAATGACCTGTTTGACGCGTTGCCACCCGTTGCTAAACTGCCCATTCGCCCGATCTCCGCCTCACCCACCCCACCCGTCTTTGAACTGGATCGACCATGAGCGCCGCCTTGATTTGGGCAGAACCTTGGATCCGCCTCGGCACCTTCGCCTTGGTCTTTACCCTGATGGCGTTGAGCGAACACTTCCGGCCCGTGTGTCGCTTGCCGCCGCGTCTGGCGCGCTGGCGCACAAATCTAGGGCTTACGGTTGCCGCCACACTGTTGCTGCGGGTCGCATTGCCCGTGGCCGCCGTTGGCACCGCCATCTGGGCGCAGGATTCAGGCGTGGGTCTCTTCAACTACTATTCTGTGCCGCTGTGGCTCTCCTTGCTGCTATCCCTTGCGGGGCTCGATCTACTGATCTACGGCCAGCACGTCGCCTTTCATCGCATAGGGCTATTCTGGCGGCTGCATAAAGTACATCACGCGGACCCCGCTCTCGACGTTACAACGGCGTTGCGGTTCCATCCGCTTGAAATCTTTATAAGCATGATCGTCAAAATTGCGGCGGTCGTCGCATTTGGCATACCGCCGGTTGCTGTTCTCGGTTTTGAAATTCTGCTCAATGCCAGCGCCATGTTCAATCATGCAAATCTTCAGCTTGGCGCGACGGTAAATCGGTTGCTGGTGCGCTTTATTGTTACCCCCGACATGCACAGGGTTCATCACTCGGTTGAGCCTGATGCACAGAACCGGAATTTCGGCTTTAATCTGTCGTTATGGGACCGGTTGTTCGGCACCTTTCGTCAACTGGACAGACCTGCATTGGCTTCGATACGCATTGGCCTTGGCGGGCATGACGATGTAAAACCTACTCGGTTTATCTGGAGTCTCATTTTGCCTTTCTTGAAGACCAGTTTGCGGCCTGAGCCGAGCGGAGTGTCGAAACCATGAAACGACTCTGCCTGTTGCGTCATGCCAAATCCGACTGGAGCGACCCGGCGAGTGATGATTTTTCGCGCCCGCTGAACGCACGCGGCGAAATCGCAGCAGACTTCATGGCGGATTATATTGCGCAATCGCCCTATCGGCCTGACCACGTTCTGTGCTCGACAGCAAGGCGCGCCTCACAAACATGTGCGCCGCTAGCGGCGTCGCTTGGCGATGTACCGGTCACCTATGTCGATGCGCTCTACCACGCCATGCCTGATGCACTGCTGGCACTTATTCACGGCGCGCCGGACGACGCCACAACGCTACTGGTGGTGGCGCATAATCCCGGTCTCGTGCTGCTTGCCATGGCGCTCGCACGTGACCCCGAGGACGAAGTCGCCTTGCGGGTCGCCAATGGCGTGCCGACGGGCGGTTTTATCGTGTTTGAATTTCCCGATGCCATGAGCTGGCGGGACATTGCGGACGGTCAGGCGGAGACGCTTTTTTTCGGTCGTCCGCGTGATCTTATGGTGCCGTCGAAAAATTGAAGCGGGGCCCTAGCGGATGCTTTGCCCGAAATAGGCCCGCGCGATGCGTGTCTCGGTTCCGTCATTGGCCATATCGCTGATCGCCTGATTGATCTTCATGCGCAAACCCGGCTGGTCGCTCCGCATCGCCACGCCCGCGCCACGGGCAAAATAAACAGGATCATCATAATCACCGCCAACCATCCGACAGCAACCGTCGCCGCCACCGCGCAACATCCAGTTGAGCAATGCGTTGCGATCGCCGAAGAGCAAGGCCGCATGCCGGTCCACAAGCGCCGCTTCCGCCTCCTCGAGCGTCTTGACCGTCAGCAGCTTTGCATCGGGGAAACGCACCTTAAGGAATGCTTCATGCGTGCTGCCTGCCTGAACGGCGATGGATTGCATGTTCGATGATGTGACACCACCGATGCCCAATTGAGCGTCGCGACGTGCCGCGAAATGTCCTGGTGTCTTGTAGTAGGGATCAGAGAAAACAATTTTTCCATTGTCCGGCACAGCGGGCACCAGCATGGATGCGATGACGACATCTACCTCACCGCGTTTCAACACCGGCAGCAATTCCTGCCATTTGTATGTCACAAATTTGCAGGTGCGCTTAATCCGCTCGCAAAGCGCGCGCGCAATATCGATGTCGTAGCCGTTTAGCTCACCTCCGGCATCACGACCATTGAACGGCGGGTAAGCCCCTTCCGTCGCCACCATCAGCACTGCGGGAAGCTCTTCGGTGCTGGTCACCTCATCGCCACGATGTGGATTTGGGTTGGGCGTTAAGGGGACAGAGACAGATGGCAGTGCGTCTGTATTCAGCTGGCTCAAGTCCGACACATCCAGCCTTATCTGATCATGCGCCCACGGCAGGCGCGTGCCTTCGTAAATGCGTGCTAATGCACCCGCGATGACGACGATGGCCAGCAAATTGACGAAGAGCAGAACGCGCATCTTAACTTTCCGGCTTCAGAGGCTCGCGTACCGGTACGATGCACTCCGCATTTTTAGCCTATTAACACACTTAAATTTGAACAAACCGGACGGTTCGTTCAAAAACGAGACATTCACCCATCATCGCCGTCCCACAGATAGACGCAATTCGCGAGCACATGAGATTCATCCACAGAAAAGCAATTCCCGTGCCCAAAAAAATGCGCACCCTAGACTTTCGGATTATTCCTTGGGTGAAATATTGAAACTACCTTTGGATCCTTAATCCGTATTCTGACTGTTGCGTATCGCGTGCGAATGACCTTTTAGGTGAATTCAAAGTGGTCAAAAGAGAGTGGCAACCGGCGACGTATATAACGCCTGGATTGGATTCTGCTGCCGGAGGCTTCCATGTGGTAAAATCCGAGTTCAAATGGGCCGACAGCCGCGCTGAGGCCAACCTCGCGCCGAAAAAGCCACACGTAGACGCCGTCGGCAACCGGCGTAAATATCTTGGCGAACTCGCTGTTGGAGCGGGCCTGATTGACAAGTCAACGCTCGACACGTTGTTGCTGCAGCAAATTGGTCAAAACACCCGCATCGGTGAGTTAATGGTTGGTGCTGGCCATTTGCGTGCAACCGATCTCGCACAGTTGCTCAGCCTCCAAACGGGCGTTCCCTATATCGACCTCCGCGCGCAACCGATAGACCCGACGCTCTGCTACACATCGGATCTTGATTTTTACATCAGGCACAACTGTATCGCGTGGCGATGGAAGAATAGAGAGCCGGTCTATGTCGCCGCCGATCCATTCCGCGTTCGCGCAGCAGTCGAAGAGCTGGAGGGTCGGCCATGTCGCATTTATTTCGCGAGTGCGCTTGCCATACGCCAAGCTATTCAGGGTCGCTTCCTGCTCGAACTTGGCGAGCGAGCACGCCTGGAACTGGCGAATACGTCACCTGAAAATTCAGCGCAAAACCGGCTATCCGTTTCGCAAGCCTGGTTCATCCCCGTTGCCATTTTGCTTTTGGCGTATTTCGCATATGAAGCCCCGCGCGCATTTCTGGTCGCAATGAATCTTACTTTTGCGGTGGGATTTTTCACTATCGCCGCCCTCAAGCTATTTTCGATCAGCGTCGGACTTGAACGACGAACAAATACAGAAAATGCGGATACAGATGCGAGTACACGCGTCAAGGACACGGATCTGCCAACATATTCCATCCTCGTGCCTCTCTTTCGTGAAGCATCCGTGCTGCCTATCCTGGCAGCTTCACTGAGCAAGCTCGACTATCCCGCAGCAAAGCTTCAGATACTGTTGATTTTCGAAGAGACAGACGCAGAGACAATTGCCGCCGCCAAATCGCTCAACTTGGCGGACAATGTTGAGTTCATCCTTGTTCCATTCAGTTTCCCACTGACCAAACCCAAGGCCTGCAATTTCGCGCTTTCATTTGCACGCGGCGAGTATCTTGTCGTCTTCGACGCTGAAGATTTACCCGAGCCTGAACAATTGCGCTGCGCGATTTCCGCATTTCGCGCAGGCGACGAAAAACTCGCCTGTGTTCAAGCCCGTCTGAACTATTACAATCAATTCGAGAACTGGCTGACGCGTCAGTTCACGCTCGAATATGCCGCATACTTTGATCTCCTTCTTCCGGCATTCGAGCGCCTCGGGTTTCCCATTCCACTTGGTGGCACATCAACACATTTCCGCACCAGTGCCTTACGCAAAGTGGGCGCTTGGGACCCGTTCAATGTGACTGAGGATGCTGATCTTGGCATGCGATTGGCGATGTTGGGTTACAAAACCGGCCTTATCAATTCTACGACCTACGAGGAAGCCAACTGCCGGATAGATAATTGGATGCGGCAGCGCTCTCGATGGACCAAAGGCTGGATGCAAACCTATCTGGTGCGGATGCGTCACCCCATTAAATTGTACAAAGCACTGGGCTTGCGCGGATTTCTCGGGTTCCAGATCATCATCGGCGGATTTTCAATTTCAAATCTTGTCCACCCGCTATTCTTCCTTTCAGCTTTGGTAACGGCCACTCTTGCCTATGGAAAGGCATTTCCACTACCCGGCGGAGACGCACAAGCAAACGCCATTGCCGTTGCCAACATGCTCCTGCTCTCGACCGGCTACAGCATTTCGATCCTCGCGGGCATGACCGCAGCGGCAAAGCGCGGACTACGACCGTTGATTTTGTCCGCGCTCGCCATGCCCGCCTATTGGCTGTTGATCTCCTTCGGGAGCTACAGGGCCCTCGCACAACTTGTTTCTCGCCCTTTCCATTGGGAAAAAACGGACCATGGATTGTCCCGCCATTGGGCCCCGCGGCACGCCGCCGCATTAAAAGAAATTACCAATGAAACGGCGAAAAACCGAGATTTTCCGGTAACTAATCAATAATGTCTTCACGTCATGCTGAGTAACATTCGACTAGTCCCTCGTGAGACATTCCCATGAACCCGCCCGGAAAGCTTCCCAAACCTGTTGCCAATCTTTTGGACAAGAAGACTTACTCGCGCCTCAATGTCATGGTCGTCGAAGACGCGAGCCACATGGCAAGCCTCGTGTGCGGCATTCTCAAATCTCTCGGCTTTGGTCGCATCTTTGAAGCGCGCAACGGCACCGATGCACTCGATATCATGAATTCGCAAGCCATCGATCTTGTCCTGATTGATGACCTGGCGCCTCCAATGGATGGACTGAGCGTCGTCAAGGAATTGCGTAAATCGAAGTCCAATTCCGCTCGCCGCATTCCTGTGATCCTGCTCACCTCAATCCTGAACAAATCCGCAATCGTTGACGCGCGCGACGCCGGCGTGACCGAGATTCTATCAAAACCCTTTTCCGCCGCTCAGATGATCGCACGCATCGAATCCGTGTTGTCACGACCGCGCGAGCTGATTGAGACCGAACATTTTGCCGGTCCGGATCGCCGTCGGCGCGAGAAAGAGGCGCCTGAACACCGCCGTCAGTCCGATCAAAAGACCTGACTACAATCCGTTAAGGAAATTTCAACCGTCTTTCCTAACGAATTTGTTACCCGAGTTCGACAATACTGAAATTCTTACTTCAGTAAGGCGACGGTCATGGGAACACATCCGACAGACGAAAGCGCAACACTCACAGAACTCGGGCCAGACCAACTCCGTGTATTGAACACATTGGTCATCGTCGAGAATCTGCCAATGTTTGCCATTTTCCGTCAGGTTCTGGAAGGTCTCGGCATTCGCAATGTCGTGCACGGACGCAATGTCAAAGTTTCCATTGAAGCGCTGATGACCGAGCCGATTGACCTCGTCATCGTTGACGATCTCATGCCGGTCGACGGTGTCAAATTTCTCAATCTGTTGCGTAAAGGTTCGCAGAAGCTGCCCCACGCTGTGCCGGTAATGTTTGTGACCGCCCGCGCCGAGCGCGAGCGCATTCTCGCGGCCCGCGACGCTGGTGCCAGCGAAATCATGCTGAAGCCATTTACCGCCCTGCAGTTACGCGCAAGGCTAGAGACGACGGTGCAAAAGCCCCGGGAATTTGTCGAAAGCTCAGCCTATGTCGGGCCCGACCGACGCCGGCGTAGCGAAGAGGGCGCTGCTGTTGAACGCCGCACTACTGAACGCGGCGACCGACGCCAATTAAGCAATCCGGTCGTACTGGACTAACGCCTGTTATTTGCAGGCGTCGCGGTAAGTTTCGCGCAGTAAGTTTTTTTGCACTTTGCCCATGGTGTTGCGCGGCAATGTTTCAACAATCGCGACGCGCTTGGGCACTTTGTAGTTAGCTATTTTTTCCTTGAGCCGCCCGATCAGTGTCACCTCATCCAGCGACGCGCCTTCGTTCAGCACCACGACAGCAACCCCCGCCTCACCGAAATCACGGTGCGGCACTCCGACGATAGCGCTTTCCAGCACTTCCGGCATATCGTCGACCAGCTCTTCGATTTCCTTTGGATAGACATTGTATCCACCGGAAATGATCAGATCTTTGGCACGACCTACAAGATGCACATAGCCCTCAGGATCAACGAGCGCGACGTCGCCTGTTTTGAACCAGCCACCTTCGGCGAATTCTTCCGCCGTCTTTTCCGGCATACGCCAATACCCGCTGAACACGTTCTGACCGCGCACCTGCAAGTCGCCAATCTCGCCTGTGGCGCACTCGGTTGCATCACCTGCCATGACGCGCGCTTCAGTGCCCGGCAGCGGAAATCCCACGGTGCCGGCGCGACGTTCACCCTCATAGGGGTTTGACGTGTTCATACCAGTTTCGGTCATGCCGTAGCGTTCGAGAATGGCAAGTCCTGTGCGCGAACGAAATTCGTCGAAAGTTTCGGCGAGCAAAGGAGCCGAGCCACTGGTAAATAGACGCATATGGGTGACAAGCGCTTTATCAAAGGCTGGTTCGTCGAGAAGACGGGTATAGAAAGTCGGCACACCCATGAAGACGGTCGCGCGCGGCAGGTGCTGCATCACTTGTTTGGCATCGAACTTCGTCAACCAGATCATACGCGTGCCGGACAACAACGCGGTGTGGCACGCAACAAACAATCCATGCGCATGAAAAATCGGTAGGGCGTGCAGCAACACATCACTGTCGCTGAATGCCCAGGCTTCACGCAATGCCAAACCATTGGCGGCCAGGTTCCCGTGGCTCAACATCGCGCCCTTGGGTTTACCGGTGGTACCGGAGGTGTAGAGAATGGCAGCTAGGTCCTTCGAGGCGCAATCGACCGGTGGCTGCGCGTTGCGAACATTGGCCGCAGCCTTGGCAAAGCTGCCACGCCCGAGCACATCGAGCGTCAGCACCTGCATGCGGCCATAGCGGCGCGCGATTTCCACCATCTCGGCTTCGCGTTCCGGCTCGCAAACCATGAGCGATGGTTCAGCGTTACCGATCAAATAATCGACCTCATCCATGCGATAGGCCGTGTTCATCGGCAAAAATACGAAACCACCGCGTAGGCAAGCCAGATAGAGAAAAAGCGCCTCCGGCGATTTCTCAACCTGCACGGCCACGCGGTCACCACGACGCAGCGTCAACTCGCTCATCAGACTCGCATATCGCGCGACTATGCTTTCAAGCTCGCCATAGGTCCAACTGGCACGCACGGCCTTGCCCATGCCTTCACGGTCGGGGGCTTCAAGAGCAACACGGCGATGATCGTCGGGGAAAGCTGTCTGGAAGAACGTATAAAGCGAAGTGGGCATGGGGCCTCAGACGAATAAAAAACTACCAGCGGTTCTGCACTTCTTCGGCAAAGCCCTGAAAGCGCTTGAACTTGAGTTTACGACCATCATCAAGAACCACAAAGCCCGTGAAATGCCCGAAGACTTGATGCTGAATCGAACGCAATACCTTGATGTCGAAGGTTGCCGCACGGTCAATGACCGGTTCAAAGCTCGTCTCAAAGCGCCCGTCATTGCTTGTGAACTGCCATGGCGCATTGTCGAAACCGGATGCGGGAATTTTCCAGTCGATGCGGTCGAGCTTATGCGCGCGGCCATCATAGAAAACCATGTTCTCCGTCGCCGCCGCCGTATCGCCAAAGCCATAGCCGATGTTGAAGCCAAAGCTGACCCCATCGACAAGACCCGACGCCGATCCCCAGTACCAAGTATTGTCATAGGTCCAAACACCGCGCCCCCAGTCAAGCAGGCCGAATGCGCGGTCGGGCGCAAACTCGTGCGGTTTGCCGTCAAAAGTGATGCGACCCGTTGCCGGCATGCAGTTGATTTTCTGATTATAATAAAAGGCGCGCGGCGCTGAGGCGAAAGGCGTCGCAATGACCATCCGGTCCATTTCCGGCTGCGCGAGAAATAACTCGCCCTGAAGACCCCGCCCACCGGCAAAAGCAGGATAATCGACCAACAAAACGCGCCCACCCGGCACGTGATGGAAGGCGAGCGTTGCACCTTCATGCTCGACGTCGATGTCGCCTGTGTCCGCACTCTCCGGCATTCCCATGCGCCCGCGCGGGCAAGGGATCATCGGCCCCTGGGTGAATTGCTGCTGTGTTTTAAAATCGAGCCAAGAAGCCGAGAGCAAGCCCATGTAGGAATTGTCGGCGATGGTCAGTGCGATGCCGAAGTCTTCGGTCAGTACACAGTAATAATCCCACTCCTTGATGCGATACCACGGTGCCTTGATGGCCGCACGTTGGTAGCGCTTTACTTCGGAAGTGGCGTATCCACGTTCTGCCAACGCGCCATTG
>TARA_R110000868_G_scaffold93810_5_pt1 | contig 46020 bp, 38 predicted proteins | sample TARA_R110000868 | Tara Oceans TARA_R110000868 (sample SAMEA4397489) | marine metagenome | biome: Polar Biome; feature: [SRF] surface water layer (ENVO:00010504); material: water (ENVO:00002006), including particulate matter (ENVO:01000060) such as... | depth 5 m | reverse complement strand
GCGGTCAGCATGGTAGTCCCTGTTTTGTTCGCTGTACTGGTATACGGTAACTAATGCAATTAGCACAAAAGCAATTACTACCCAAAAAATCATGGAGATAAAAATTCGGGAACGCAACGAAAAGTTTGTGAGCAACTGAAATCTAATTTAGATATTAAAGGTAACAATTATCACGCCAAAATTAATAGCAATTTAGCATCAAGTGGTGTCTAGGCTTCAGGATTTTTATCGCGGATGCGCTTATAAAGTCTAATCCCCAGCATTAGGAGCACTCCCAGGATAATAATTCCAACAACACCAAATATCCAATTAAAAGTACCTTTCAAAATAACTAAAAAGACCACCGCGAACAGGATCAAGGTAGCCCCTTCATTCCAAATGCGCATAAACTTGGAAGTGTAATTCACCTCATTCCGCTGTAATTGTTTATAAATCTGATGATTCTTTAAATGATATGCAATTAGCAATACCACAAAGGTGAGTTTTATATGCATCCACGGCTGATGCAACCAGGCTGGATATAATACCAATAACCAGATTGCAAAGAGCGTGGCCAAAATGGCGGAAGGCCAGGTAATGATGAACCATAAACGCTTGGTCATTAACTTTAATTGACGGGTAAGGATTTCCCTTTCGGGCGATGGTTTTTGTTCGGCCTCAATGTGATAGATAAACAATCGAGGTATATAGAACAATCCCGCAAACCAAGTAACCACAAAAATGAGGTGTAAGGACTTAATATAATTGTAATAGTCGGTCATTGTATAGCTATTCTTCCGTAAAGATAGTAGACGGTTTTCTGAAAAACTAATCTTTGGTATCCGTACTGATTTCGGTGCCTAATTCAGCGACAAATACTAAATAAGAAATTGCCCATTTAATTGGCTTTCTGAAAATATCTTCTTCATTGACTCCCTCTAAAAATTCAGTATCACTAGCCTTCAATTAATATTTATTTGAATGGATTAATTTTTTAAGCAATATGGCATTATTCGCTGTAAAAGTTACGTAATTTGGTTAAATGCAAAAAAAATTATCCCTTATAAACCTGCTCTCGGTGATTTTGGTCATTGCCGTAAATTATATTTCGCAAGCAGTCCGTATCAACGATACCACCATAGGGGAATTAAGTCAGCGTTACAGCAATCTTTTTACCCCTGCCAGTTATGCATTTGCCATTTGGGGCCTCATTTTTATAGGTTTATTGGCCTATGCCATCTTTCAAATTAAAGTTGCCTTTTTTGATAAGAAAGAACTTCCCAACATAGAACAGACCGGATATTGGTTTGCCTTTGCCAATTTATTGAATGCATTGTGGGTCATTACTTTTGTCTATGAATATATGGGCCTAACGGTTATCATTATGGCGGGTATCTTAATCTCGCTGGTTAAAATCATTATCAACACCAATATGGAAAGGTGGGATGCCCCTAAGGACATAATAGCCTTTTTATGGTGGCCCATATGCCTTTATAGTGGATGGATAACGGTTGCCGCCATAGCCAATATTGCCCTTTATCTAACCAAAATTGGATGGAATGGTGGGTTACTTACCCAAGTTCAATGGACCATTGTCCTAATGGCGGTTGCCACCTTTATAAACCTGTTCATTATATACAAAAGAAACATGCGCGAATTTGCAGCTGTTGGAGTTTGGGCACTTTTCGCAATCTTCATTAGACATCAGAACAGTATGGAAATCCTGGCATATACGGCATTGGCTTGCAGTGCAATACTACTTTCGGTTATATTGTTCCATGGATATAGCAATAGGAAATCCAACCCTTTCTTTAAACTTTAATTTATTATAGACACAGATGCTCTACGGAAATATACTTAATTAAGAAACTCTTGGAATTTAGAAATTTGATTTCTTAAAGCCTGTATTACCTATGGTTTTTCCACCAAGTTCCCTCTCACCTCTTTTCTTAAAAAATAGCCCGTAACGATCGTAGCCAAGACATCTGAAATTGGAAAAGATATCCATACCCCAAGTTCTCCTATATAATTCGGCAAAATTAAAATGAGTGGTATAAAAAAGAATCCTTGTCTGCTCAAGGTCAATAATAGTGCCGGTACGGCTTTCCCTATGGCCTGAAAATAGGCCGCACCGATCAATTGAATCGCAATAATCGGGGTTGCCGCAAAGACCAAGCGCATAGCCGAAGGGGTATGCTCCAATACATAGGCATTCATAGCCAATTCGTTGGCCGGCATCCCTGGCTGATCACTTAAGAACAAGGCCGCAATCTCTGCTGGAAAAATCATGAGCCCAATAAACACAATAAAAGCCAAGCCTGCGGCATATAGGATGGCAGTATTGATCGATTCTCGTACCCTTTGGTATTTTTTTGCTCCGTAATTAAAACCTGCAATGGGGAGAAAACCCTGAGTAACGCCAAAAACCGGAAACAGGGCAAACATGAGCATTCGACCTATAATGGCATAGACCGCGATCATGGCTTCTCCTCCCAGACCAAAGAGGATATTGTTCATCAACAAATAAATTAAGCTAATTACGGCCTGCCTGGACAGGGTAACGAAACCCAATGCCCCAATCTCTTTTAAAATGGGTCTGTCCAATCCAAAATGGGACCATTTCAATTTAAGTTCGGAATTTTGGGAAAGAAAAAAATACAGGATATAGACAAAACAAAGAAAATACCCAATAGTGGTTGCCCAAGCTGCCCCTTCCATACCCCAATCAAATACATAGATAAAAAGATAATCCATCAAAAGATTTCCAACTGATGGGATTATCATAGCGTTCATGGCAAATCTAGGTTTGCCTTCCGCTCTAATAACCGTATTCCCCATCATACATAAGGCTAAAAACGGCACTCCGTACAGGACAATGGTATAATAAATTTTGGCCGGCCCAAAAATATCCCCTTTGCCTCCAAAGGCGGGAATAAGGCCATTTACATAGTAAAGCCCCAATATCACCATAACTATGGTAACCAGAAGCGTTAAGGTAATTTGATTTCCGAAGGTCTTTAATGCCTTTTCGTTATTATTTTCGCCCAGGGCACGAGAAATAATACTGGAACCGCCAATACCAATTGCCATTCCTAGAGCCGCAATAAAAAAGGAAACGGGAAGCACTACATTGATAGCCGCTATGGCAATAGAGCCGATCCAGTTACCCACAAAGATAGAATCGACCAGAACATTTAAGGACATTACCAAAATACCTATAGAGGCCGGAACTGCCTGCTTTATCAGCAATTTACCAATAGGCTCGCTGCCCAACTGATCTGAGGATACCTTGGCCATTACACTGGAAGTGTTTCCTTAGTTTGCCAATCCCCAATCCATTTTACCATTAAGTTCACCCAGGCTTCATTGTCGTTTAGGCAAGGTATATGCTTATAGTCCTCTCCTCCTGCTTCTTGAAACTGATGTTTTCCTTCCATCGCGATTTCCTCCAGCGTTTCCAGACAATCCGCAACAAAGGCAGGAGTAATAACCGCCAAACGCTTAATCCCCTCTTTTGGAAAACGCTCAAACTCAAAGTCTGTATAGGGTTTTAACCAGGGATCGTTGGGTAACCTGGACTGAAAGGAAAGACTTACCTTATCATTGGAAAGGCCAAGATTTTCCTTCACCTTTTCTGTCATTTCATAACACTGATGGCGATAGCAGGTATGATGCGCCACAGAATTCGTCTTACAACAATTGTCATCTATCTTGCAATGAAATTTTGTGGGGTCGGACTTTCTAATATGTCTTTCGGGAATACCGTGGTAGGAAAATAAAATATGGTCATATTCAAAACCATTCAATCCCTCAGCAATACTTTTGGAAAGTACGTCAATATAGTCGGTATTTTTATAAAATGCCGGAAGGGTTGTAATTTGCATTTTGGGAAAAAATTCCTCCTTTACCTCCATAGTCTTTACCACCACTGTTTCATAGGAAGACATTGCATAATGCGGATATAATGGAACCAACAACACCTCATCCACTCCCTTCCCATAAAGCTGCTCAAGGGCTTTTTTAATGGTCATGCTGCCATAACGCATCCCCAAGGCAACAGGAATTTCGCTTTGATCTTTTACCTTTTCTGTAAATCGTTCGGATATAACGACCAAGGGGGATCCTTCTTCCCACCATATCTTTTTGTAGGCCTCGGCGGATTTTTTGGGCCTTGTTTGTAAAATAATCCCTCTTACTATAATATTCCTTAACCATTTGGGAACATCAATAACCCTTTCATCCATTAAAAACTCGTCCAAATATGGTTTAACATCTTTGGCTGTGGGACTATCCGGGGAACCTAGGTTTACTAACAAAACTCCTTTCATTATTCCTTTTAGTTTAATTTACTTGAACAACAAAAATAACACTTGCATTGTAACTAAAATTTAAATCCCCTAAATAGTTTCCTTATAACGGAATAGACAACACTAATTTAGGTACAAAAGTAAAAAATTGTGATTTTAAATACCTATAAGTATTTTATTGTCAAAAGCCCCGGTTTTATTGGCCCCAATGCTGAGAAAATTACCCTAATTTATCAAAAATAACAAAGTGTAGGTGGTTAGGCCACTAAGCGTGGATAAAGGCTTGGGAAATTTTTATATTGAATGATTTTTAGTATGTTACGGATATCATTGAATCAAAATTCAATTTAAGATGGAAAAAATTTTAAAAAGTGTAGACAATCAGACGCTGATATATGCAACAAGCACATTTGTCCTTCTGGCGGTACTTTACCTAACCACCTATTTTACCCTGCGGAAATTGGGAAGCAACCCAAAATATTTAATTCCCAAGGACGCCATGAAAAAAGTAAGTCTACCCCTTTTTATCTTATTCGTTTCTTTCTTGATCCGTTCAAAATCCCTTCATAAACTATTATATTTAGACGATTTAAGTTATGTAATCAAAAAGACAAGCACGCTTCTTATCATATTTTCTATCACTTGGTTGATTTTGGTAGCATTAAAAGTTGCCAAAAAATTGATCATCCAAAATTACGATGTAAAAACCTCCGACAATCTAAAGGCCCGAAAAATATATACCCAATTCAACATTCTTGAGCGTATATTTATCGTTGTGGTAGCTGTTTTGGCTTTGGGGGCAGCGCTAATGAGTTTCGATAGTATTAAGGAGATCGGCGTAAGTCTTTTTGCTTCTGCAGGGGTGGCGGGAATTATTATAGGTTTCTCCGCCCAAAAACTAATTGGAAGTATCCTGGCGGGAATTCAGATTGCCATTACCCAACCCATTAAGTTTGATGATGTAGTAGTAGTTGAGGGGGAGTGGGGCCGGATAGAAGAAATTACACTGACTTATGTGGTAATCAATATTTGGGATAAAAGACGACTTATTGTTCCTACGACCTATTTTATAGAAAACCCTTTTCAGAATTGGACCAAAACATCCTCAGATATTTTAGGAACCGTTTTTATACATACAGATTATCGTGTTCCCTTCGATAAACTAAGGGAAGAACTCACAAGGGTATTATCCTCGACAGCATTGTGGGATGGAAATGTAAATGTACTCCAGGTTACCGATGCCAAGGCCCAGAGCGTTGAGATAAGGGCATTAATGAGCGCTGTGGATTCGCCCACCGCCTGGGACCTAAGGGTTTTAGTAAGGGAAAAACTGATTGGTTTTTTACAAGAAAATTACCCTGAAAGCTTACCCCATACCCGATTATACCTTAGCAACAACATGGAACCTACCTCTTCTAAAAAATAAAGGGAATTCCCCCTCAATTGGCATGAAACATGATGCTTTAATACAAATAAAACGTTAATTATGCGCCAAGCCTTTATTCCTAAATTTTTTTGAAGCATTTTTAACTAAAATTTGGATTTTGGTATGCGCCTTTGCTTAGGTTTTCTTTTACTATTTTTTTTCCAAGGTACATTTGCCCAGGAAGAGAACAGTCTCCTTTGGGAGATCTCGGGCAACAATCTACAGGAATCGTCGTATTTATACGGTACCATGCATGTAAGTCAGAAAATTGCCTTCAGATTGGACGACGTTTTTTATGAAGCCTTGGACAAAAGTCAAATAGTGGCCTTGGAATCGGATCCGGATAGTTGGCTGGAGGATTATGGGAAAATACGCAGCATCGGAGTTGGCTATGGAACCGGCTTTATCACCAAAGGCTTTTATATATATCCCTTTTCCGTTAAAAACCCTACCAAGGAAATCGTTTCCTCCTACCTCTCATTAGATGATCGTTTAGTGAATAACATCCTATACCGTACCAATGAAACCTCCCAAAACTTTGAGGAGGAAACCTATTTGGATATGTTTATTTACCAAGCCGGCAAAAAATTCTCCAAACCTATAGTGGCTTTGGAAAATCTGGAAGAATCCAGCGCTTTGGTGGGTAGGGCCAACATGAATGCGATGAAACCCAAACCTGACGAGTGGCTCCAGAAAAAAATGCAGACGCAGGACGTCATGTCACTATTACAGGACGCTTATAGGGAACGCAATATAAATCTTATAGATTCCCTTGATCAGGCGATGTATACAGATTATTATTTACAAAATATGCTATATGCCCGAAACAATAATATGGTATTGCGCCTAGATTCCTTAATGCAAACGGCAAAAGTGTTTACGGGTATTGGGGCGGCCCACCTCCCAGGAAAAAATGGAGTGATCCAACTCCTGCGAAATATGGGATACGAAGTTAAAGCCCTTACCTCCCGCTTTTCCTATAAAGGACGGGCTTTAAAAGATACTTTGGAAACCAAAATTCTCAATAATAAATATTATACCAGAACACCGGATGATGCCCTTTTTAGCATACTTCTTCCCAATAAACTATATCCCATAGCAGAATATACCAATACCACCTACGTATCCCCGGATTTAGCCAACGGCAGCTATATTATGGTAAACCGTATCCCCACTTTTTCCCATTTAAAAAAGGACTACACCTACACCTTGGAGGATGTGGATAAACTGTTATTCGAGAATATTCCAGGTAAAATCCTTGAAAAGACTAGGATTGAATCCGGGCCCTATCCTGGTTTGGATATTAAAAATCAGCTGAAAAATGGCGATTTTCAACGATACCATATCTACATTACCCCTTTGGAAATACTGATTTTTAAAATGAGCGGACAAGGCGATTATGTAGTTAAACATTCCGACACCATTTTTAACAGCATCAGTTTTAACTCATTAGAAAAAAAACGAACGGTACTTTTTTCGCAATTTGATGATTTTGAAGTTGAAATGCCCCCTATCTACAATTTTACCAACCGGAAAAGGAAGGGAAATAGATTTATTGAAGGAGTTGATCCAGAGACCTCATCTTATTACTTTCTAAAAAAAGCGACCTTAAATGATTTTAATTTTATTGAAGAGGACACCTTTGAGCTTAAACAAATTCAAACCCGGTTTTATGAAGACCTAAAGCTAAAACCTGAATACGGCTCTTTTGTCGACCAAAGTTTGACCTCTTCCGCAAAATTAAGCCCCAATGGGAGCCAAAAATTATACTTAAAGACCATCATATGGAACAATGATTATTATCTTTTGGGCAATGTATCCGCAGATAGCAGTGACTCCCAGCATTATTTTGACTCCTTTAGGATAAAACAATCAAATTATACCGAAGAGTTTAAAAAAATTCAGGATACCGCTTTATTTTTTTCGACCGTAAGTCCTATTAACCCTCCCAAGTTTGCAGAAAATAGCAATAACTACTACGAACGTCACAAAAAGCCCAAACCCTATAGCGCCTACACCAAAAAGTCTGTCTACCAAAACAATAACAATGAAGCTGTTGTGGTAACCCTAAACAAAGCACATGATTTTTTAATGTTTCCAAATATTGATTCGGTATGGGCACTTAGAAGAAAATTGTATGCTCAAAATACCTTTAATGTTATTAGGCAGCAACGGCCAGAATACAATACTAAATATCACGAGATGAACCTGACCCTTGTAGATACTGGCAGCACTAAGGGAATTATGATCAAAAATATCGTTAAAGGCGGCCTGCTTTATGAGGTAAAAGCCTTAATAGATACCGTTATACCTCCCAGTAAATTTGTTACGGATTTCTTTGAAAACTTCACCCCAGCGGATACCCTGATAGGTTCGTCCATTCTAAGCGATAAAACAGCCGATTTTTTTAAGGCGATTAGACAGAACGACAGTATTGTGCTCGACGGATATCAATTTCTGCAATTTTATAAAAAACATGAGGATTCCCTCAAATACTATATATCAGAGTTTAATTTTAAGGATAATCAAAAATATTTACAAGCCCATTTAATCCAGAAATTGGCACAGATGCAGGATGTGGATGCCACAGAGTTCTTTGAGGCCTATTATGCCAAATCATACAACAACTCTAAGGCCCAAACAAAGATCTTACAGGCCATCAGTAAAAAACAAGACGAAAACTCCTTAGCATTGATATTAAGGCTAATGTCTGCCGATCTGCCATTGGTGTCAAGTAAACAGGAAATCCAAAATATATTCCAGCCCTATTTGGACAGCCTACCCCTTGCCACTAAATTGTTCCCAGAAATTTTCGACTACAGTGCCATTGAAGAATATAAATCCCCAATCTTCTCCATCCTTGCAAAACTGAAAGCCCGTGGATTGATCAAGCCAAAAAGATACCAGAAATACAAAAATCAAATATTAAATGATGCCAAGATCCAGCTTAAGAGACAGCTCGGGCTATCCATGGATCAATTAACAGAGGATTCATCATCCGTTTCCGATAATAATTACGAAATACTGGAAAATTATGCCATACTACTTTATCCGTTTATTAGGGAAATTGAGGTAGCTGCATTCTTCCAACGACTTTCCATGGCAGAAGACCCGGAAATTCAAACGTCGTATATTGCCTTATTGCTCAAAAACGAGGAAAATCCATTCGATAGTGAAAATAAAATAACAAAGAGTATAATAACATCCCTTGCACAAAACCCAGGAACACGACTATTATTATTCGACAAATTACAGCAAATAGACAAGTTAAATTATTTCCCTGCCAACTATCGTAACCAACATGCCATAGCGGAATCCATACTTTATAACACCTTGGACCTAAATCCGGAACAACATACTATTGAATACATCCAAGATCAAAAATTGTATTACCCTACAAACAATTACCAAGGATATTATTTTAAAGTAAAAGATAAGGAGAAATACAATAACAATTTAAAAATGTATTTGTTGGCATTTAAAAAAACAAATCAAATTGAATCCAAACCTTACTATATCAACAAAGGTTTTAATATTACTGACATTAGCTCGGAAGAGGAGGTATTACAATTAACTACCGAAGAGTACAATTTAAAAGACAGACAACGTGCCATAGTAAACAACCCGTCCACATATCCAGGATTTATACATTGAACAAGGTTGTGCTATAAAAAATAATACCTATAAGTATTATTAAATTGTAATTCTTTTGTTTATAACTATATACATCTATTTTAATAAACTAAAAATTTAAAATATTTTCAATGAAAAATTTACTCTGCTTTTTTCTATTACTTTGTTTTATTCCCCATGGGTCTGCTCAAAATATAATTTGTTCTCCTCAGGATAGAGAAGCCTTTAATACAAAGATTAAGGCTATCTCCAACATTACAAACGAAGAGATGGGAGCAACTATGGTGGCCGTTGGAAAATCTTTTATGGGAATTCCATACGTGGCTAAAACTTTGGAAATCGGAGTAACAGAATCCCTAGTCATTAACTTACACGCTTTGGACTGTACCACCTTTGTAGAGAATGTTTTGGCTTTTAGCCTAATGTTACAGAATAATGAAAAGGACTTCACTGCCTTTATGGACTATTTAGAAACTATTCGGTATAAAAATGGTAAACTCAATGGTTATGCCTCGCGGTTACATTATTTTTCAGAATGGATCGCCAACAATGAACATAAGGGTTTATTAAAGGACATGACCTCGGAAATTGGCGGTGTGGAAAGCAACAAGGCCATCAATTTTATGAGTACACATAGAGAACTGTATCCATTTCTTAAAGATGCCGATAACTATAATAAAATAAAGGCTTCAGAGGAATTTCTGAAATCGCAGTCCATCTGTATCCTTCCACAGGACCAAATTGAAGCTAATGAGCATTTAATTCTAACTGGAGATATAATAGCCCTGACCACTTCCATAAAAGGACTTGATATTACCCACACGGGTATTGCGAGTCGTGAAGCCGATGGCAGAATACATCTTTTACATGCTTCCACTGGATCAATGGAGGTAGAATTATCCAAACAACCCCTAGCTAATTACCTTAAGGGAATTAAAAGTAATACGGGGATTATGGTGGCACGCCCTTTATAAAACTACCAATTTCTTTCTTTAAATTGGAACACGTTAAAAGGAAAGGCCTTGCCCTTAATCTTAAGAACTACAATCCCGTGGCCGGGAACTTCCAAATTAATTGATTCTTCCTTGGCGGTTTTAAAGTTTTTATCGGCCCATATATCCCGAATGGTATATCCTTCCGGGGCCTCAATTCCTATATCTGAAAGTTTAAACGTTATGTTCGCTGGGGTATCGGACCTGTTAAGCAAGCCAACAGCAATTTCCCCGCTCATCGTGTCTATAAGTGGTTTTGCCCAAACTTCCAATTCTCCATAATCTACCAGACGTCTTGCTTGATACACGTAGCGACTTTGATTGAGAGCTATCATTTCAAGGTTACTGACCAACTTCAATGTTTCCTCTGACATGGTGGTAAGATCATTGCCCAACAAAAGAGGTGAATGCATTAAGCACCACATGGAAAAATGCGTTCTGTCCTCCTCTAGCGTCATTCCTCTTCCTACTTGAAGCATATCCATATCATTATAATGCCCTGCAGAGCTATAGGCCCATAAATCAGCATTCAAATCAATAATCCTTAAAATAGACTCGAACCTATTGCTGATATCTCCGGATATTCTCCAAGAATCCGCTACTTGGGTTACCCATTTTCCAGGAAACTGCCATCTACAGACATTATAAATGACATTTGGATTAATAGCTCTTATTATTCTTCCAATTTGGGAATATCTGGTTTCCTCATCCAAACCCAACCATTCTCCGCCGCACCAATCCACTTTAATAAAGTCGTATTCCCATTCCTTAAGATATAAGGTCAGGTCCTTCCTATCATGCCCATAAAGCCCCATTCCGGAGCCTATGGTGTCCTTATCCCAATAAGAAGCACAGGTATTGATACCTGCATAGGAATAGATTCCTGCTTTTAGCCCTTTTGCATGAATATATTTTGCCAAAGACTTCATCCCAGAAGGAAAACGCTCCTTATGTACCAAAAGGTTTCCTTTTTTATCCCTTCCCCCGTAAAAACCATCATCTATATTTATAAAGGAATAACCAACATTCTTTAAACCCGAAGTTGCCATAGCATCTACCTGTGATCTTATGATACTTTCATTAATATTCACCCGATAATTGTTCCAGCTGGCCCAACCCATTAAAGGTGCCTTAGGGCCACTTGTAACTTCCTTTATTTCCGGCTTTTCCAAAAGGACGCTTGAAATACTTTCGTCATTCTTTAAATTACAGGATAATAAAATCAAGCTCAACAATACTGAAAAGCTGTTTCTCAAATTTCTAGTTGGCATATTTCTCTAGGGTTTGCTTAAGTATTTTGCCCACTTTGCGGTATCCTTTTGCGTTTGGGTGCAATCCATCCGAAAAGAGACTTTCATCAATTTTATTGTCCTTGCCCAAAAGTACTCCTCCAATATCCGTAAAATCCACATTTTTTGAGCTCGCCAGTTCAGCAATACCAGTGTTTAAATTACGCATCCGCTTCTCTTTGTCTACCCTTGGAAACAATCCCAGCAATAAAAGTCTCGCTTTAGGCTGTCTTTCCTTTATGGCATTGATAACCATTTCCAATCCACTGAGAATCTCTTCATCTGTGTTGAGATGTTCATTGTTGGTGCCGATCATAAGAACAACTTGCTCAGCCTCAAACCCATCCAATTCATCGTGATATATTCTCCAGAGAACGTTTTCTACCCTATCCCAACCAAAACCAAAATTCCTTATCTGAAAATCCTCCAAATAGGATTTCCAGGAATCGGCCCCATTGCTTAGGTTGGCTTTTGGAGTTCCGCCCCAATAATGGGTTATACTATTTCCAAAAAAACATATTTTTGGAGCAACTTCCCTATTTAATTTCAACAACTCCTGGTGGCGGCCCTCCCATGGGTACATTTCGGGCTCCCTGGCCTGGGTCACTGGAATTGTTGTAGAAATGGCCCCAAGTGGTTCCTTTATTATTTGGCGAACTTTCTTTTCGTAGGCCACAGCATATTCCATCATTCCCAAATCCGTAGGATGGGTGCCGTCCACAAAACTCTCCATGGACAAATTCAGTTCCTCCTTGGTCAATAGAAAAATATCCTGTACACCTTCAGCCTCCAATTGGGCAAATGCTTCCTTGGCAATTCTATTTAAATCGGTATAGCTTTTGTAACGTTCCACATCTACTGCCCCATCGGAATATCCGTCGTGTTCCACGATCAAAATTGGGGTGGTGGGCCGCTTTTCCTTTAGCTGTTTAACCGCCGTAACAACAAGTTGATGTACCTCTTCCAAAGAACGATCTTTAGTAGCCACAAGATTGGGCAAACAATCCAAAACATATAATTTAGCGTCTATTTCGGTAATAAAATTAATTACCTCTTCCTCCAATCTTCCATTTCCCGAAAATGCCAAATTTATAAGTGGCCTCTCCAATTTTCTTTCCAAGATAGAAGTCCATGCCATTCCCGGTCGGGAGGCACAGCCGCCTTGGGCGATGGAAGTGCCGTAAACAACAACAGGTTTCTCCAATCGTAATGGCAAGGGTTCCAAAACAGCATCCACAGGCACTCCAATTTCCAACCACTCCACTTCATTGTACAATGGCAAATACAATTGATACTCTCTACCTTTGTCATGGTATTTCTCTTTTGGGTCTATATTGGAATAGTGGTAGTGTATGGTGTCGGCAAAGGAATACTTTCCTCTATAATATCTCCAATCCCCATCGCTGGTCTTGGCATATAGGTCAACCCCGCTAACCCCGGTGGCCGGCATATGGGGCATGGCATAGTTCCCTTTTACCTTGTAGCGCACCGTAATCGATTTTGCATCACTCCTAAACCTAAGGGAGAGCCCTGCAGAATGTTTGGATAAGTTCCAAACAGCAGCTCGAACTTTTTCCTCGGCCTGTTTTGGCAATCTGTGATATTTGGAAGCCACTTGATCTGGCCAAGCCTGACCTTCAACGACCAGGGAATTGGCGTCCGCTGGATTCCACCATTTAACATTCTTATCATCCTGTGCAGATGCAAACTGCATCAGAAAAATAATTGTCAAAAAACCAATAAGCGAACTTGTTCTCATATAACCTTATTTTAATATTTTGTTTTAGTGGGCACCTAAATCCTCTCTACTGTAATAGGATTTTTGGTTTCCTTTCCTGTTGGCATAAATCCCTTCCACAGTTCCTTGGCCCCAAGCTCTGCCAAAGACATTGCCAATCGGTTACCGATCAATTTTTTTCTAATTTTACTTCTATTCGAAATAATATTCTGAAGATAAATTTTATTCCATGATTACTTCTTTTAATTCCTTCCAAACAAAATTGGCTTGGCTTTTTAGAGATAATTAAAAACCTAAATATAAGCACTTGATTACAAAGATTTGGACTTTCAAAAAACCTTTCCACCACTAAGGTGAAAATTATATCTACTTCAATTTATATCGTAACAGGGCCATGAAGATTTACCTTTACAGAAATAGAGGAAATGTAATCATTACCCTCATAAAAAAATCATTTTTAAGGTTCGTAAACAAACCGGTGGGTAGGTTTTATATTGAATTGTGTTGGCCACCGCGCCGAGCTTAGTATTTCGACGGCAAATTATACACTAAATCTACCTCTTTATCAAAATTCCAGAATCGTCTAAAAGCGAAAACCAACCTTCCGGTTGGTTTTAATGTATATCCTTACCATTGGACATAAGCCAAAGAGTAGGTGAAAAAATAAGTGTTGTTTAATTCACAGAAATCAAGGAAACCTCAAAAATTAGTACAGAACCCCCTGGTATTCCGTTATAATTCCTGCTACCATATCCCAAATGGGCGGGCACTAAAAGTATTCCGCTTCCCCCTTCCTTAAAATAGGTAATCCCCTCTGTCCAACCTGCTATAACCTGGTTTAACCCAAAGGTAATTCCCTCTGCATCACTTTGATCAAAAACGGAACCGTTAAGAAAATACCCTTTATACGCCACTGTAACATTGGAACTGGCCACTGCCTGTGTTCCCGTCCCTTCTTCTTCGATTACGTAATAGAGACCTGAATTACTTCGTACTGCCGTTAAATTGTTCTCCTCAACATAAGCCTTAATGTCTGCTTCATTTTTAGCCGTAAAATCAATATCTTCCTCTGTTTTCTTATCGTTATCGCAAGAAATAAAAAGCACTAGGGCCAATGCAAAAAGTGTATTCTTCATAGTTATCATTTTTTTAGGGGCAAATATAACAAATAACTATAGCCGACTAAGCTGAATATTAATCGAGAATTTATAAACTTTAGTTAATTATAAAAAACAAAACACCCTTAAAACCTAAACTTATAAGGCCTTAAGGGTGTTTAATTCCTTGTTATTCCAAATTATACCACAAAGCCAGGTCTGTAATTTCTTGTTACAAACTGGTTTGCTTCCTCTAGATTGGTAATACGCATATTCTCACCATCCCATAGCAATTTTTTACGGGCAAAGAACTCCATTTTACCTTTCTCGTTTTCCCTTTGAAGCAAATAGCTTCGAATGGCCAGGTTACCCATAAGAACAGTTTCCGTCATAGGTCCGGCATAATCAAAGGAGGAGGTTAGACCAAGATGTTCCTTGCTGCCAAAGCCAGCTTTACAGGCCTCTACCCATAAACGCTGATGCCCGTATTCCGGTTCATCATTAGGCTCTACCTCTGGACCAAAATCCGTTGAGCCATCGTTCATATACAATTTTGGCATCAAAGGGGAACTATCATTGATATTGGTAGAGATAATTCCCTTTTCCCCAATGATCAATACCCCGTTCTGGCTTCCATTACCCCCTATTTCATGATCTGCAGGAATAATTTCTGGATGTGAAGGTCTAATTCCACCATCGCTCCAGGTCATTTCTATAGGTGATTGACTTTTTTCAGTAGCTCCGAAGTGTAAGGTTATAAATGAGGAAGCAGGGCATCCTTCTGGATGATAATCGGCATTCCACATATTAGTGTAAACAGCACCAACACTACATTCAGCATCCGTTGGATACTTAAGCCCCAAGGTCCTGAAAGGTATGTCGATCAAGTGACAACCTACATCTCCCAATGCCCCTGTACCATACTCCCACCAACCTCTCCATCCAAAAGGATGCAAATTAGGCGTGTAGGGCTTAAATTCTGATGGCCCCAACCATAGATCCCAATTAAGGTCTTTTGGTTTGGCACTTGGATCTGGTTTAGGAAATGCTCCTCCCTGTGGCCAAACTGGCCTATTGGTCCAAACCTGTACTTTGGATATCTTACCAAGTGCTCCGGAATCTATCCATTTTTGAACCATTCCCAATAGCGGATTGGAACCTCCTTGGTTCCCCATTTGGGTTACGATTTTTTTACTTCTTGCCATTTCGGTCAGCATTCTTGCCTCCCGTATATTATGGGTCATTGGTTTCTGAACATATACGTTTACCCCCCGCTCCATAGCATAGGCCGCTGCAGGTCCGTGAACATGATCCGGTGTGGAAATGGTAACGGCATCAATACCTTTTTCTTTATCCAACATCTCCCTAAAATCGGCATAAAGCTTGGCTTTTGGAAAAAGTTCCACGGATTTCTTGGCAGATCCGGAAAAATCCACATCGCACAAGGCCACCACCTTTTCCCTACCTCCTACGGAGGCATTGCGAATGTCACTGGCACCTTTTCCTCCGGCACCAATGGCTGCTATATTCAATCTGTCACTTGGAGCCGTATAACCAACACCTCCGAGTACATGCCTAGGCACGAAAAAAATGGAGGAAGCCAGGGCTCCTTTTTTGATAAATGATCTGCGGGAATCGACAGACTTTTTAAGTTTTCCTTTCTTCATAATTATTGATTATTACATTTTTAAAGTGTCTATTTTATTGATCAAAAAAGCTTCCATAACCGGCCTTACTACAATAGCACCAATTATGTACTAGTTATACCCATATTAGGGATATAGCAATATATAACATATTAATATAGCTAATCTCTGAGATTTTCTCAAATACTACTACAATTTTACCCCAAATTAATAATGTTGAACCCTTTGAAAATAAAAAGTTTAGAAAATAAAGGATGAAACTTCCCCAATTAATGCAATTCCATGCCAGCTAATAAGAATATCCTACCACCGTTCAATGTAAGTTTATAAATTTTCCGGAAAGTAAAGGTCATACCTTACGATATCCTTTCTTCTTTTTTTGACATGCTTTTGGACCTTTCGCCGATGAAATATGCTAAGGCAAGACTTGGGTCGCACAGGGTTTGGGCCCCCTTGAATTACAAGTGTGAATAGCTCTAGGTGTTGGAAAGTGGCCGTAAGTAGTGTATTTAGATTAGTCTGCCAGGTAGTACATTTTAATGTACATATTTGTGAGGCCGTTGATAACCAACCTCCTTTTTAAAAGGCAGCCTGAGCTGCCCGTTTCCTCCCACATGAATCGGTAAAATCGATTTATGGAATTGGCGAAATGTGCAAAAAATTAGGATGCAGTAGTCGTCCACATTATTGGGCTTTCTTATATTGACATTATCCAGCCTGCCCTGATCTATGCTATCGCAATTACCTTTTTATACCAAATGGTTTAGTCCTTCGTTACCAGCGCTTCGGTTCTAAGAACATAAATACGACTTTCTTTCTCTTGAAAACCTAAACTCTTATAAAGATTAATAGCCTCAATTCTTTTGTCAGCGCTAAAGAGAAGAATTTCTGTAAGTCCTTTTTCTTTTCCAATGGCCACCAGTTTTTCCATGAGTTTCCTGCCAATACCCTGTCCCCTGTGTTCTACGTCGACAATTACATCCTCAACCCAACCTTTTATACCCGATATAACAGTGTAGGTACACATCAAGGCCATTCCCAAGACCTTATTGCCTTCCTTGCAATATACTAGGCATATGGGGTTCTCTGGATCAAGCACTTGATTAAGGTCTATTTGTTTTATATCCGCATTCAACTGGCGGAACAATCCGGCCAATTGTTCCGCCATATCCGGGTTTACGTCTGACTCTTGTAGTAGGGCTATTTTCATAGGTAATTGTAATTATATTAAAACTTAGGGTTATAACAATTTGCAAATTTAATTAAACTTTTGTGGTCATACCTAATAGCCTTCTTTCTTTTGATAAACCTTAACATAATCGACCATAAAAACATCAGGGAAAATGGTCTTTAGCACTTCCTCCTTTTTACTGGGATATTCCATACTTAAAATCATGTATTCCTCAATATTGGAAATACCGGTAGTGACCTCATAATATTTGAAACCATCCACATAAAAAATATATTTGTCCGGAAACCATTCCAATCCAAAGGTGTGAAAACCCAAACTTACCCCAGGGCGATAGCTCTGCATGCCCTTGGTGGATTGTTGGTTGGGTCCGTAGGCCCAGTGCACGTTGTGCGACACTATATCGGTGCCCAGTTTTTTAAAAAACTCCATCACATCTATTTCCGCCCCAAATTTAGCCGGATCCTCCCCAGCACTAATTCCGGGCGACTGCAGCCAAAAAGCGGCCCAAACACCCTGTGATTTCTGCAACTTGGCCCTGCATTCGTAATAGCCATATCTGGTCATAAACTTTCCCTGGGTACCCACAGCCGATCCCAATAAAGAATCCCCCTTTTTAAGGGCATACAATTTTAGATATCCCTTTTCCACTTTTACGGCCTCTTCGGACACATAAGCTATAGCCCTGGGCCCAACTCCTCGTACTGCCCATTTGGTAGTATCCAATGCTTTTCCTTTAAATTGATCTTCCCATACCATTTTATAGCCCATCTTTTCTGGATTAAAGCGCTTTTTGGACATAGGACCCTGTGCAGGACGCTGCGCCATGGCATAACTTACTATAAATAGGAAGCACCATAAAGAGGTTAATTTCATTTTAATCGTTTTGTGATTTTTTCATAGTTAGCGCCATAATATTATCGGCCCATATATCACTTCTAGTATCCTAATTAACCAGTGAAATAATTCCAACGGTAATTAAAAGCTAAAATGCTTCAATATACAAGTCTATTGATCATCAGCAAGATAAAGAAACCAAAACGTCATTTTCTAGCAGATTCTATCAAAAACTGCCATAATCTTAACCCTAAAGCATATAATTTGGGTGTGTCCCTATCGGGCCGGGCTATCCGCTACAAGTCCTCGGCATTTTGCCTGTGGGCTTTTCACTACTATCCCTAACACAGGCCAACCAATTGTAATTGGGTTTATAGCCTATTAGCACGGAACTGCGGGTTAGGACTGGCGACTCTGGTCTACCAATGTAGTTACTTCAAAAGACTTGATTCATTGTCCAAAAACACCCACAAAATTCCATTATGGAGAAAAATAGCCTTGTCGAATGTAGAAACCAACTTAGATTGTAAACTATATATGACAGGGTTGAGGTCCATTTTCCAAAAAACACTGAAAAAAACTAAAAACCCCCTCCTAATTGGCCAATTATATTCCTTTAGAGGAATCCATCTTGAAAATCCTTTAAATCAAAGAATTAAACCACTTGGTTGGTTTTTGCGGTATTTTCCGGACTAAGTGAACGTTAATACTTCGATAAAACACGAAACAAAATCTATGAAATACCTATTTCACTGAAATAAACCGTCTAATCATAAGGAAAATAGACCACCTGGTCTAATTCGTTCGTGTATAATACTTTAAAATTCGGTATTACTACATCGATTTTGAGCGATTGGAAGTGGATACAAGTGCTTCAATTATCGGGGTAAAACTAACTACAATTATTTTCTTGCTGTCAGCTCTACATAGTACCAACATTTAATAAGTTTCATTGGCAACTAAACAAAAAAAGTCCTGCGAGGTTGTTATCGACACACTAAAATAAATTTAGTGTTGGTTGATTCGGCGTCGATTGAACCTTGCAGGACTACAGTAAAGGTTGGTGGTTATTAAAAATTACAAAGCATTGGTATTGAACTTTGTGCTGTATAGGCTTGAGAGTTATTTTCTCTTCAAACAATATTCGATCCCGCCCACCAAATGTTGACGGAAATTAAGGTCATCAAAAGCTTCTTCAGTATGTCCTAAGCCCGTATAAAAAGCGCGGCCTCCATCATATTCATGATACCAGGCAATGGGATGATTGTCCCCATTCTTTCCTCCTTCATAGGAACTTTCGTCCATCTTCATGAGAACATGAAGATCTGGGTTTATATTTTTATAGTTGTACCATTCATCAAAATGGGTCCAAATATTGGCCAAATGTTTCGTAGCTGGATGGTTGTGATCCACCACGTCAATAGTGGCCGTTTGTTGTTTGGGGTGACTTAAAAAATAAGCCCCGACCAATTTGCCGTACCATGGCCATTCATATTCTGTATCAGCGGCGGCATGTACCCCCATAAAACTACCGCCATTTTGAATGTAATTCTCAAAGGCAGTCTGCTGCGCATCGCTCAAAACATCCATGGTAGTACTTAAAAATACCACTAATTTAAACTTCTTAAGATTGTCGCTATTAAATTGAAGGGAATCCTCTGTATGTGTAACCGCAAAATTATTGGCTACACCCAATTTCACAAACGTGGCTACTCCCTTTTCTATGGACTTATGGCGGAAACCGTTCGTTTTCGTAAATACCAATACCCGATCCTTGGCCAATGTATTGGCAGATATTATTTTTTCCGGAATCTGCACCGGTTTAGTATGGAGATTTGGGTTTAAAGTTACCTCTTCCTGAATCTTAGTACTGCCGCAACCAACCACAAAAACAAGTGCTATTATTGTAATAGTACATTTATATAAACGCATAAAAATTATTGATTATCAAATTAGAATTTCTAAATATCCAAAATTTACTGTAACAAAACACAAAATTTACTATAATTTCTAAAATTAATTGGAGTTTTCACAATAAGGCCACTACTTGTTAGAAATAAAATTTCCTGATTCGTGAATAGACTTCAATACTATAACCATTATAAAATGAATAGTAGTCAAAACTGGCAAACTCTTATAATAGACCTCGAAACTACTTAAAAAAAAGTACTTAACCGTTGGCCAAGGACATTAAATACTTTTTTGGAGTGGTACTATACTTTTTCCTAAAGGCAGCAATAAAGTGACTGGAAGTACTATAACCCACCTTAAGCCCCACCTCATTTACATTGTGCTTGCCGGATTCCAACATTTTACGGGCATATTCCATTTTATAATCGAATAAAAAACTATAAACAGAATCACCGTAGATTTGCTTAAAGCCCTCTTTCAATTTTTTTAGACTTAACCCAATTTCTTCTGACAACTCTTGTAAACTTGGCGGTTCTGCCATTCTAGAAATTATAATTTCCTTGGCATTCCTAATTCGTTTAACGTTGTCCTCGTCTACCAAAAAAGGACATTGTTCCACATCTGCATCCTGACTTTTATTAAAATAAAGCGAAATAAGCTCATAAACCTTTCCCTTTATATATAACTCCTTAATGGAACGATGCAGGTTATAGTTCATAACCTGACTTAAGACAACTGCTATCGCCGGTGAGACGCCTTCTTGTGTGTAATATTTCTTATCCTTATTATCTGGACTTAAAAAGGGTATGTAATCAGCCTCCCTGGAAAACAAAGAGTGGAATTTACGTATGGTCATTACAATGGAGACCATCCAAGAATTAGCATTTAAAACAAGATTAAGGGGTAGGTCTACCTGGGTATTGTACAACAAAAGGGAATTATCTTCAGGGACTTCCAATGCATATCTGCCTTCATTAAATATGAACTTGGCCCCACCCTTTAAACAGAAATGAAATTGTATATAGGAACTGTCAATTTCACGCGTAACCGTCTGATTGTAAATACTATCATTCTGAATTTTCAACACATAGAAACCGTCTTCAATCAATACTTCCTCAAAAGACCCTTGAGCGATATTTTTTTCCTCCATATCGACTTTGTATTAAATTTATCTATTTAGAAACATTCTAAATTAACTAAATTAAAATTCTTCTTAACACTGCTAAAATATAGTATTTCAAGTGTTTTCGGGTATAAAATAGCGTTAAAAAACCACAAACGATACTTATTGTTCCTCTAGCGTTATTTTTATTTGGTCGATGCCCCTAAATTTGTGGCGCTCTCAAGAGTATTTATGAAAGATTATCATATTTCCAAACATAGCTCCTTATATACCATTGGCCTCAACTATAAAAAAGCCGATGCCGAAGTGCGTGGTAAATTTAGCTTGGATGAGAATGCCATAAACCGTTTACTGGAGCAGGCTAAACTTATTGGGATTGACGGACTATTGGTGACTTCTACCTGTAACCGCACCGAATTACATGGATTTGCCCAACATCCCTTTCAACTTATAAAGTTATTATGTGACAACACACACGGCACCGTGGAGGAATTCCAAGAGGTGGCATACGTGTATAAAAACAATGACGCCATAAACCATCTTTTTAGGATGGGCACCGGATTGGATAGCCAGATTTTGGGCGATTTCGAAATTATCAGTCAATTAAGACACAGTTTTAATCGGTCCAAAAAACAGAACCTCGCCAACCCTTTCCTGGAGCGTTTGTGCAATTCCGTGATCCAGGCAAGCAAACGGATAAAAAACGAAACCGATATATCTTCAGGAGCCACTTCGGTTGCTTTTGCCTCTGTACAGTACATCATTAATAATATCCCTAATATTTCTGAAAAGAATATTCTATTGTTCGGGACTGGGAAAATAGGCAGAAATACATGTGAGAATCTAATTAAGCATACAAAAAATTCGCATATCACCTTAATAAACCGCACCAAGGATAAGGCGGAGCGTATAGCAGGGAAATTTAATTTAATCGTGAAAAACTACGGGGACTTGCAGACCGAAATCCGAAATACGGATGTTCTTATCGTAGCCACCGGGGCCCAATCGCCCACCATTTCAAAAGAATTGATCTATACAAAGAAACCTCTGTTGATCTTGGACCTGTCCATTCCAAAAAATGTATCGGACGACGTATCCGATCTGGACAATGTTACTGTAATTCACCTAGATCATCTATCACAAATGACAGATGTTACGTTGGAGAAAAGAAAAGAATCCGTACCACAGGCAGAAGTGATTATTGAAGAAGTAAAGGAAGAATTTATTAAATGGTTGGAAACACGGAAGTTTGCACCTGTCATCAAAGCTTTAAAGAAAAAATTAAAGACTATGAAGGATGAAGAATTGGACTTCCAAAGTAAAAAGCTCAGCGATTTCAACTCCGTTCAAGCCGATATTATCTCGGAACGCATCATTCAGAAAATTACCAAACAATTTGCCAATCATCTTAAAGACACCGAAATAGATTCCGACACCAGTTTAGAGCTTATACAACGAGTTTTTCAACTTGAATTGGAGTCTAAATGAGTAAAACAATACGAATTGGTACCCGTGATAGTCAGTTAGCACTCTGGCAAGCCCACACCGTTCAGGACCAATTGGAAGCTTTAGGCTTTAACACCGAAATAATTTCCGTTAAATCCACTGGCGACCTACTTTTGGATAAGCCGCTTTACGAACTCGGCATCACAGGAATATTTACCAAAACATTGGACATTGCTATGATCAACGGCAATGTGGATATTGCGGTACATTCCATGAAAGATGTACCTACGCGTCTTCCTAAGGGAATTGTTCAAAGTGCGGTTCTGCCCAGGGCAAATACCCAGGATATATTGGTGTACAAAGATTTGGATTTTTTAAAATCCCACGGAACCATTGCTACAGGTAGCTTAAGAAGACAAGCCCAATGGTTGCATAAATACCCTTCACACAGGGTAGTGGATTTACGTGGAAATGTAAACACCCGCCTTCAAAAACTTCAGGACAACCCGTGGAATGGAGCCATATTCGCCAAGGCAGGTTTAGAACGCATCGAGGTACTGCCACCAAACCATATAGACTTGGATTGGATGGTACCCGCACCGGCACAAGGGGCCATGGTGGTCGTTAGCATGGAAAATGATACCTATTCAACAGAAGCGGTTCGTAGGTTAAACGATGCCACCACCGATTATTGCACTCATGTAGAAAGGCAGTTTCTACAAATTTTGGAAGGGGGCTGTACAGCACCTATAGGGGCTTTGGCCAGCATAGAACACGATAGCCTTCACTTTGAAGGTGTACTACTTTCTTTGGATGGCAAACAGAAATTAAGGATCAAGAAGTCTATTTCCCTCGAGGACTACCTCCACTTTGGCAGGTTGTGTGCCCTAGAAATTTTGGACAGTGGTGGCAAGGAATTGATGGTGGAGATTAAAAAGGAATTGGCATGACCCCAGCTTGGGAATCACAAACCAAAGAATCATGAGCATTACCGTTCTCTCTACAAAAATCCTAACAGCCTCCCAAAAAGCCATATTGACGGATGCCAATATTAACGTGGAAGAGTATGATGCCATCAATATTGAATACCTATCTCCTGACATAGACACAGCTTTCAAAAATATCATTTTTACCAGCCAAAACACCGTAAAGGCCTTCCTTAAGATAGTAGGTCCCCAAAACCTAAAAAACAATTTTTATACTGCCTATTGTGTGGGCGAAAAAACAAAATCAATTTTGGAGGAAAATGGTATAAAGGTCATGGAAATGACCTCTTATGGAGCAGAATTGGCCAAAATTTTGGTAAATAAGTACTCCAATATATCTTTTTTGTTTTTGTGCGGTGATAAACGACGGCATGAAATTCCCTCCAATCTAACGAGGCACAAAGTGGCATTTAAGGAGCAGACCGTGTATAAAAATACTCCAAATCCCCGTACCTTTGCCACCGATTTCCATGGAATTCTGTTTTTTAGCCCTAGTGGCATTAAAAGCTTTATTACTATGAATAATTTAAAGAATAGTATGGCTTTTTGCATTGGTACTACTACCGCAGCAGAAGCTGAAAAACATACTAAAAATATTACAATCGCCCAAAAGCCAACAATAGAAAGTCTATTGGAAAGGGTATTAGAGCCTTTTAAACCAAAAAATAATTAAACTGGCTACCCAGCAACAATCCCCTTACAGTGCAAAACAAGGGACAGCTTAAAATGGATAGGCAGGAAGAACACCAAATATTATGAGCATTAAAAACGATTTATTCTTAAGAGCATTAAAAGGAGAAACGGTAGAGCGCCCACCAGTTTGGATGATGCGCCAGGCAGGAAGGTATTTACCCGAATTTATGGCAATCAGAGATAAATATGACTTCTTTACACGTTGCCGTACACCTGAATTGGCAAGTGAAATTACGGTACAGCCCATACGACGTTATGGCATGGATGCAGCCATTTTATTCAGTGATATTTTAGTGATTCCGCAAGCCATGAACATAGAGGTTCAGATGAGACCTAACTTTGGCCCATATTTACCAAATCCGGTAACGGATCAAAAAGGCGTGGACGAAGTTATTGTCCCCGATGTAAATGTGGAATTGGATTATGTGATGCAAGCCATAAAAGCTACAAAGGAACTTTTGAACAATGATATCCCCTTGATTGGTTTTGCAGGCTCACCATGGACCATTTTATGCTATGTAGTACAAGGCCAGGGAAGCAAAACCTTTGATAAGGCAAAGGAATTCTGCTTTACCAATCCAGTAGCGGCACATCAACTATTGCAAAAAATTACCGATACTACCATAGCCTACCTAAAGGCAAAAGTCAAGGCCGGCGTAGATGCCGTACAAGTGTTCGATTCCTGGGGCGGTATGTTGTCCCCCGTGGATTATCAAGAATTTTCCTTCCAATATATACAACAGATTATAGATGCCCTTAAGGATGAGGCTCCAGTAATTATTTTTGGAAAAGGATGCTGGTTCGCCTTAGGTGATATGGCCAAATCCGGAGCCGCTGCCCTAGGAGTGGACTGGACTTGTTCGGCGCGAAATGCACGTTACCTTTCTGGAGGAAATATAACCCTTCAGGGGAATTTTGATCCGGCAAGGTTGCTTTCTCCTCCCGCGGTAATCAAAAAGATGGTTACTCAAATGATCAATGAATTCGGCAAAGATAAATATGTAGTAAATCTTGGACACGGTATTTTGCCCAATGTTCCTTTGGACAACGCCAAGGCATTTATAGATGCCGTAAAGGAATACCGGCAAAATTAGAAGGGCGTATCCCCTTTTTCCTAGTTTCTGGAAAAAAGGGTCGCGCTTTCCTCTTTATCTTTTATTTTTATGGTAGTATTATTTTGGGCATCACTTAAAATGACAAGATTACACCCAAGACAATATGTATCCCATAAAAATAAAAGGATGTCACTGCAATCGCTTACGCAAAATCAATAGTATGACCAAAGATATACTGAGCGGTATTAAAGCCTATTTTGGTACCTTTAAAATCATTACCCAGTTGCGGCTTTGGCGATATTTTTGGATTCCTATATTGATCAGTGTGTTAGTCGCCATTATAATTTTTACCACTGCCTATGGGCTATCAGACAATATTGGCGGTTTTTTTTCGCAATGGTGGACATGGGACTGGGGAAAGTCAACAGTTTTGCTTTTCAGCGAAATTTTTGGTGGCCTACTAATTATTGTTTTTGGCTTTATACTGTACAAACATATTGTCATGGCTCTTTCCGCGCCTTTTATGAGCCCTGTTTCAGAAAAAATAGAGGCCCATTTAACAGGAAACACTACAGAAAAACATAGAGATACTACTTTCGGAGAACAACTATGGCGTGGGATCCGCATCAACCTCAGAAACTTGATCCGGGAAATTTTGTTGACCCTGCCTATTTTATTAATTGGTCTAATTCCAGTAATAGGCCTGGTTTCAACCCTGCTCATATTTCTAATACAGGCCTATTACGCTGGTTTTGGAAATATGGATTATACTTTGGAGCGACATTTTAAGTATACTGAAAGTGTGGACTTTGTGCGGAAGAACAAAGGCATTGCCATAGGTAACGGAATTGTATTTATGTTCTTTCTATTCATTCCCGTTATTGGTGTAATTCTGGTGTTACCATTGTCCGTTACCGCTGCGACCATAAGGACAGTAGAATTATTGAATGCGGAAAAAGAAATTGGTTAATACCCAAGGACCTGCAAGGTCTTAGTCCAAAAGAGAAAATAAAAAATATGAAAGATAAATTTTACGCATACATACTGCAACTACAGGATAGAATCACTACCAAATTGGAAGCCGTAGATGGTGAGGCTAAGTTTAGGGAAGACATTTGGGAGCGCCCAGAAGGGGGAGGAGGCCGATCAAGAGTCATAGAAAATGGGGCAGTTTTTGAAAAGGGCGGTGTAAACATTTCTGCCGTTCACGGTGCCCTCCCAGAAAGTATGCAAAATTATTTTGGCGTCAAGGATGCCGACTTTTTTGCCTGTGGACTCAGTCTTGTTATACACCCAAAGAATCCCATGGTACCGACAGTACATGCCAATTGGCGCTATTTTGAAATGTACGACAAAGAAGGCAAGTTGGTAGATCAATGGTTTGGCGGCGGACAAGATCTTACCCCCTACTATTTGTTTGATGAAGATGCCAAACATTTTCATACCATCTGCAAAAATGCCTGTGACAACCACAATGCGGAATTCTACGGTACTTACAAGGCAAAGTGCGACGATTATTTTTGGAATACACATAGGAACGAAGCCCGTGGAATAGGTGGATTGTTTTATGATTACTGTAAAGCCAACGCCGAGATGTCCATGGAAGATTGGTACAATTTTGAAACCGAAGTGGGCAATAGTTTTTTAGAGGCCTATGTACCTATAGTTGAGAAAAGAAAAGACTTGACCTATACCAAAGATCAACGGAATTGGCAAGAAATTCGCAGAGGACGTTACGTGGAATTTAATTTGGTGCATGACAAGGGTACACTCTTTGGTTTAAAGACCAATGGTAGAATTGAAAGCATATTAATGAGCCTTCCTCCCCACGTACAATGGGTATACGACCATCACCCAGAAATGGGAAGTGAGGAAGAGCGTTTATTGAATGTACTTGCCAAACCCAAAGAATGGGCATAGCAAATCTAATCATGAGATGATGAGCAAAAAAGGCAAAGAAAAAAATACGGCCAACAAGGCAAAACACACCAAACTCCTCAACAGAAAGAAAAACAAGCTTAAAAAAGAAAAGGAGACTCGTAAAGAGCGACTAAAAGCAATTATTACAAAGCATCGGGAACAGGAGAAGAAGGAGGATAAGGGTTAGCCCTAATAAGGAGCCCAGACCCCTTGCTTTAAAACGGAAACTAAAAATCAAAAAATGATTAACTGCCCCTGTGGATCCAATAAGTTGTATGTGGATTGTTGTGAGATGGCCCATAAGGATCTTTCAACAGTTAAAACAGCAGAACAATTGATGCGTTCCCGCTATTCAGCATTTGTTTTTGCCAATGGCAACTATTTAATGGAAAGTCACCATTCCTCTACCAGGCCCATTAAGGAAAGGAAGTCTATAGAAGCTTGGGCAAAATCCGTTAGCTGGATCAGATTGGAAATTTTGGAACGTAAAAAAGGAGGAACAAACGATCAAAAGGGTACTGTTACTTTTAACGCTTTCTTTTTTGAAAACGGCAAGGTAGATGTCATTCATGAAAAGTCGGACTTTGTAAAGGAAAACGGACTTTGGATGTATTTGGGCTTGGCAGAATAATATTAGGATTAACCTATTTCAATTATATAATTTAAGACATGTTCCACTATCTTTGAACTATAAAATAAACAAGCAATGTACCCACTTAGAAGAAACAGAAGACTGCGTACCAATGAAGCCATAAGGTCACTGGTCAGGGAAACCATTATCTCTCCAAATGATTTTTTAGTGCCTATTTTTGTTGTGGAAGGACATGGGGTCAAAGAAGAAATTGCATCCATGCCCAATTACTATCGCTATAGCCTGGACTTATTGGAAAAAGAGGTCAAAGACCTATGGGCAATGGGCTTAAAATCGGTACTCCTCTTTGTTAAGGTGCCAGACCATTTAAAAGACAATAAAGGCAAAGAAGCAATAAACCCCAAAGGTTTAATGCAAAGAGCCATTAAAACGGTTAAAAATACTTGTCCAGAGATGTTGGTAATGACCGATGTGGCACTGGACCCATACTCCTCCTATGGACATGATGGTATAGTGGCAGACGGACAAATCATTAATGACGATACTGTAGAAGTTTTGGCCAATATGAGCGTAAGCCATGCCCAGGCCGGGGCCGATTTTGTAGCGCCCAGTGATATGATGGATGGTAGGATATTAAGCATTCGGGAAGCCTTGGAAGACGAAGGGTTTATAGATACGGGCATAATGAGTTATAGTGCCAAATATGCCAGTGCATTTTATGGACCTTTTAGGGATGCCTTGGATTCCGCTCCTGGTTTTGGTGACAAAAAAACCTATCAGATGGATTATGCCAATAGGTTTGAAGCCATTAAGGAAACGGAAATGGATATAGATGAAGGTGCAGATATCGTAATGGTAAAACCAGGACTTTGCTATTTGGATATAGTAAGGGAGATTAAAAACGAGGTTGATGTTCCCGTAGCGGTATATCAGGTTTCAGGCGAATATGCCATGGTTAAAGCTGCTGCAGAAAAAGGCTGGCTAGATCATGATGCCGTTATGATGGAACAACTAACGGCCATAAAAAGAGCTGGCGCCAATATAATTGCCAGTTACTTTGCCAAGGACGTGGTTCGCGTGTTGGGATAAAAAACGACTAAATACCGTTCTCCATTAAATTTAGAATATAAGTGTTACTGTACGCTATAAGATGGTTTTGCGAAATGAAAAAAATTCTTTTTATACTATTTGGTTTTTTTATTTTTCCCTTACAATCCCAGGACCTTGTGCTTAACACCTTCTTGGAAAAATGGGAGAATTCCAAAACTTATTTGGTGGCCATTGCAGAGGCCATGCCATCTGATAAATTTAACTTTAGGCCTACGGAAAGACAGATGGCCTTTCAAGATCAATTGATGCATATACAAAGCAACATGGAATGGCTAGGCAACACTTATTTCGGAGGCCAAAAACAAAATAAGACCAAAACGAGCAAATCTAAATTAACAAAAGAAGAAACCATCCAATCACTGATTGCCGGATTTGATGAGGTTAGTACTATTATCAAAAACACCCCTTCGGCTGCACTCTCCGATAAAGTTGAATTCTTTGCAGGAAAAAAAACTAAATTGCAAATATTAAATTTGTTGCAGGACCATGTAACCCATCATAGGGGCCAATTAATAGTTTATCTGAATCTCAATAATATAGAACCCCCGGGATACGTGGGTTGGTAACTAGTCAGCCATGAAAAAAAGTATTTTTCTTACTAATTTTATACTATTCTGTATATTCCTTACCACGCAACATCTAGCTTCCCAAAACGGAAATTCAGAGGTGCTGGGCTATGCCAGTCCATCAACTGTAGGAATGGATTCTCTACTTATTTACTCCAAAGTAGACTCCATAATGACCTTTGCCATTAAAGAAGAAGCCTTCCCAGGAGCAACGGTTTTGGTGGCCAAGGACAACAAGATAATTTTTCACCAGGCCTACGGCTTTCATACTTATGACAGTATTCAACCTGTAGACCCCACGGATATATACGATCTGGCATCTGTAACTAAAATTATGGGGCCCCTTCCCGCTTTAATGAAATTGCACGATGAGGGGAACTTGGATTTGGACGCACCCTTTAGCACCTTATGGCCAAAATGGAAAAATAGAAAGGATAAAAAAGACATTACGATAAGGGAAGTTTTTGCCCATCAAGCAGGGTTGGTCCCATATATTATCTTTCTACAGGAAGTAATGAAAAAAAATGGTTCCTTAAAAACAAGATTTGTCAGAACCTCACCCAACCAACGGTTCGGTACCAGGGCCTATGCAAATATTTACATCAAGAATAGGTTTAAAAACAAAATATATCGCCAGATAAATCGCTCCAAGGTATCCGACATAAAAAAGTACAAGTATTCCGGGCTTACTTTTTTACTTTATCCCGAAATAATTTCAAAATTGACCAATACGGATTACGAAACCTATTTGACCCAGAATTTTTATGCCCCATTGGGTGCAACAACTTTAGGGTTCAATCCCAAAACCAAAAATTACTCCAATAAAATTGTCCCTACAGAAATTGATACCTTGTTTAGGCATGAACTGACCAAAGATTGGGTCCATGACGAAAACGCAGCGCTTTTGGGTGGTGTGTCTGGAAATGCAGGTCTATTTGCCTCTGCTACGGACCTAGCCAAAATGATGCAGATGTATATGAATTATGGAAGATACGGCGGCAAACGATATTTATCCGAAGCAACGGTACGCGAATTTACCAAAGTACAATATCCCGAAAATGAAAACAGAAGGGGACTAATATTCGATAAACCCGATTTGAATAATCAGGAACTTACCTTAGCGGATTCCTATCCCGCCCCTAGTGCCAGTCCTGACAGTTTTGGACACAGTGGGTTTACAGGAACATTTGTATGGGCCGATCCACAAACCCAATTGGTATACATATTTCTATCCAACCGGGTATATCCCAGTAGAACACATAGTAATATATACAAATACAATATCCGCTCTGCGATACAGCAAGTATTTTACGACGCCATAATCGATTGAGTTAAGAATTTCTGAATTTATTAGTACTTTTGTATTTTATACATTTATATGGGGCTACTAATATTTTTTGCACTTATTTCCATCCTCATATCCTTTATGTGCTCCATTTTGGAAGCAGTACTATTGAGTGTTCCACAAACTTTTATCAATTTGATGAAAAAGGAGAACAAATCGTATGCTCAAGATTTGGAGACCCTTAAAAAAGATGTGGACAAACCGCTCATTGCCATTCTCACATTAAATACCATTGCCCATACAGTGGGTGCAATTTTGGTGGGGGTTCAGGCAAAGGTGGCTTACTCCGAACTATATGGAAATATCCAAAAATCGATTTTAGGAATAGAATTTACCGAGGGCGCCATGGTGGGATTGGTATCTACAATTATGACCATACTAATTTTAGTCGCCTCCGAAATAATCCCCAAAACTATTGGTGCTACCTACTGGAAACAATTGGCGCACGCCTCAACGACCTCCTTAAAAATTATGGTTTGGGCTCTTAGATGGACCGGAATCCTTTGGTTATTACAACTCTTCACCAAACTTGTTGGTAAAAAGGGAGTTCATGGCAGTGTATTTAGTAGGGAAGATTTTAGTGCTATGACCGATATTGCCCATGAGGAAGGCGTTTTTCAAGAATCGGAATCTACCATAATTAGAAACCTTTTAAATTTTGACGTTATCAAGGTGAAGGACGTTATGACCCCAAGGGCAGTAGTAATAATAGCCTCCGAAGCTGTTACTATTAAGGAGTTTTATGATGCAAACCCCAAAATGTCATTCTCAAGAATTCCTATCTACCAGAAGAAAATGGATAACATAACTGGTTTTGTCTTAAAGGATATGATCTTGGAGGAAATAATAAATCAAAACGGCAATGCGCCCTTGTCCAGCATAAAAAGGGAGATATTGGTAAGTAACAGACAAACGCCAGTTTCTGAACTATTGGAAACCTTTATTACTAAAAGAGAGCATATTGCCCTTGTTGTTGATGAATACGGTTCCGTTAGTGGACTGGTGACCATGGAGGATATTTTGGAGACCCTATTAGGCCTGGAAATAATGGATGAAAGTGATAATGTAGAAAATCTGCAACATTTGGCACGTAAAAATTGGAATGAACGCGCCAAACGTTTGGGAATTATTCAGGAAAAAAAGAAACGGGAATAATGGAAAGTGCATTTATTAAAACTCCTCTTGGAATTGCAAAAATTGAAGGAGATGAAAATGGTCTAACGTCCATCACTGTTTTTGATAGCGAAGAACAAGTATCGGATATCATCCCAGAATTGCTCGAAGATGCAGTATACCAACTACAGGAATATTTTGAAGGCTCACGAACGGAATTTAGTTTAGCCCTTAACCCAGAAGGAACAGAATTCCAAATTAAGGTGTGGCAAGCACTTACACAAATCCCCTATGGTAAAACTGTATCCTACCTTGATCTGTCCAAATCCTTGGGTGATGTGAAAGCGATCCGCGCAGTAGCAGCCGCAAATGGACGTAATCCGTTATGGATTGTTGTACCATGTCATAGGGTAATTGGTAGCGATGGCTCCCTAACGGGATATGCGGGAGGATTACATCGTAAAAAGTGGCTTTTGGAACACGAAAGCCCCATAAAACAGCAATCACTTTTTTAATTTTTACAAACCCTCCAGTTTGTACTATGGTCTTTTTGTTCCCATTTTTGGGACACTTAGGTCCTACATCGATAAAATTATCATCTTAACTGAAGCAAAACCATAGCAGATCAAATAATAAGGGTCAAATACCAACCAGGTGGTTGGTTCCCGTATAATTGACCATAATGGATACCCTGGGAGAAATGGCACCTATTTCAATCGTAAAATACGGTAAACAACGGTTCCAATTTTGTTTGTATATTTATGTCTCTAGGTTGGGTTATTCCAATTAAGGTAAAACCCTTTATGTTTTAAAAAGCACTGGATGTTACACAAAATTAACTTGGAGCATATACTCTTCTTGGACATAGAAACAGTCCCTGAAGAGGAGAATTTCAATGCGCTGGACGATACCAAAAAGGAACTTTGGGAACATAAGTCACGCTACCAAAGAAAAGACGAATTTACGGCTGAAGAATACTACGACAGGGCCGGAATATGGGCAGAATTTGGAAAGATCATTACAATTTCTGTGGGATATTTTAATTTCAAAGGAAACAACCGCTACTTTAGGGTTACTTCTTTTTATGGGGAAGAGCCCAAAATCCTCAAAGACTTCAAAAACTTATTGGATGTTCATTTTAACCGTCCCCACCATCTACTATGCGGCCACAATGGCAAAGAATTCGATTTTCCCTATATCGCAAGACGTATGATCATCCACAAAATAGATTTGCCGAATAAGCTGGATCTTTTTGGTAAAAAACCATGGGAAATTGCACATTTGGATACTATGGAGCTATGGAAATTCGGCGATTACAAACATTACACCTCACTTAAATTAATGGCCAATATTCTCGGGATCCCTTCGCCTAAAGAGGATATAGATGGCAGTATGGTTAAAACCGTCTATTATGAAGATAAAGATTTGGATCGCATAGTTAAATATTGCGAATTGGATGTATTAACAACCGCTCAGGTGTTTTTGCGGTTGCGAAATGAGGAACTATTAAATGACGACGAAATTAAAAGAATTTGAAAAGGTCAAAATTGATCCTTTATGGATTAGGATTTATAAAACTTAATGGATTTTGATCCTTCCAAATCTGCTAAGGTAAGCACATATAAACCAGCGGTTAAATCGGCAATATAGATTTGTTTCTGTTGCGCTTTCCCTGCTCTTACCACAGTACCGTTAAGGGAAACTATTTTGTACATGGCATCGTCGGAAACATCCCCATTAATGGTCATTAATGTTTGCACTGGGTTAGGGAAAATAGAAAATTGAACTTCTAGAGTCAATGTTTCATATTCCATGTAATCAACAAGTTCGGTTTCAATTCCTTTAAAGGTAAAATGAAACTCATCGCTGTAATCGGAACTAATATTCTCGGAACAATATGTTTTCACCCTTAAGAAATAATCCGTTCCAAAAACTAAATTCTGTAGGTTGATATTGTGATCAAAGGTGGTTTCCACATTCCATTGGTCAGTACCTTTCTTTTTGTATTCTACTTGGAAAAGTGCATCCGTATTCGCCGTCCAGTTAAATGTTACCCCAGTTTCATCCGAAGTCGTCAATTCAATGTCTTCTGGCGTAACAAGAACACAATCCGTAAGGGAAATCCCCGTAACAATAATGGAAAAATTCTGTGGTCCTTGGTCTAAGTTGTTTTTATGGGTTACCGTAATGTTATATTCTCCCTTGGCATTCTGAATATCTATTCTTTCATATGGATCCACTCTATTGTCTCCGTTAACGGCAGGGGCATCTGCTTTTGCAGCATTAAGTTTCCAAGGTAAAAAAGTTTTTCCGTCCTTAGTAATTCGAATATCCAAATCGTTGACCAAGGCTGCTGACATGTCATTTAAAGCCCCTGAGTTTACCACTCCCGTGGCAGGATCTGTCCAAGAAATTGAGGCCGATAATGGTTCCTGACCATTTGCCAATACCGTATAGGTCTTTGTTTCACCTTCCAAAAGGGTTTCTTCCGAAATCATGGAAGAAAATCCTTTGTTGGTTATTACTTCAACAGCCGCTTTGGAGTTAATAACCCCCCAACCCATTTTGTAATCAGGTCCCAAAGCATCAACATCGTCTGCACTGTGCAATACCAAGCCTTTTAAAGTAGCTGCCAACATAAAACTACCTTCCATTTGTTCATGATATTCTTGGATCAAAAGCATGGATCCCGTTACACCTGGTGTAGCCACCGATGTTCCATTAGCAGTCTCATAACTAGTTTCATTCTCAATACCTGTAGTATAAATATTGGTTCCATATGCAGCAATGTCTGGTTTAATTCTGCCATCATCTACAGGCCCAAAGCTGGAATAAGATGCTACCGAAGCTCTTAACAATTGCCCTTGGTCGTTGGTTTCAATATCGGCCGCGGCAACAGTAACTCCATTTTTAGAGGTTGCAAATCCCAACATCAAATCAAAACCATTGGAAGCCGAACCAAAAATAGGAGCCTCATTATCTCTGTTCCTTTGAGAGTTCCCAGCAGCAGTAACCATTAAATAATAAGGAGCATTGTACATGATCTTATCCCAATCCTTAGAAACTTGGATATATGATCCAAAATACCAATCCGGTACAGCATTAGACCTAATTCCGTAAGAATGGTTGGATAACAACAAACCGTTGGCTGCCATTTCGGCAACTTCAATTTTATCTCTCCTCCAGTCATTGGAAACAGCCTTTGCCTTGTATGCTACCCCTTTAGATTTATTATTCAATCCCGAAGCAACCAAAATACCGGTAATCCTAGTGGCATGGGAATCTACAATTTGACTCTGATCTAAAGTCTGTACCCTATTATCAAATTCTTTGTGGTTTGTTAATACCGCTCCGGCATCCCATACCCCTACCAACATGTTCTCTCCGTTAATACCTAAATCCAACAAACCATTATCGTGCAAAGCACTGGCTCTTGTAGCGGTATTTAGTTCTGTACTGAAGGTACTGTAATAAAGTGGGGTTCCATCGTCGCCTATGGCTGTAAGTTCACTAAAATTACCGTCCGCCAATCTTTCGGTCAATTTCCAACCATTGGTTTTGGCAGCCTGCAATAAGGTATTGTTCTCTTTGGAAAAATTATTTTTAAGGTCATTTGTAAACACCCCTAATTTAGAGCTTCGGTACTTATCCTTGATAGTATGGATTTGTTTATCAGTTTGGGCAAACGAAATATTTGCAACAAAGCTTAAAACAACTAAAAAAAGACACTTGCGAATCTTTAAAAATGTAGGGTTAGCGTAAGACATATTATAGTTTACAGTAAGATTTGGACTACAAATATACCGCAACAAAAAAATATTATCGATTAACGCATGCTTTTATTCGACCAAATGCACAGTTTTGTTGTGAACCGTAAAAAAAACGACATGAACGGATCTCTTTTAACTGAAAATAAATTAAGAATTGAACCTAAATTGTACGTATACAGGGAAATGATCACTAAATCCGCCCATATATCTCCGCCCAACATAGGTTCTATGTGGATTGCCTTTGTACTTTCCCTTGAATTCGGTCAGAAAGGTTTCATCAAAAATATTGGCCTCGCAAAAACTATGGGTTCCTTTTTCATAGTTGAAGAAGTTATGGGAGACAATAATTTGATCAAATAGACTCCAAGACCTTCTGTAATTGGCGCTACCACGATCTGGAGACCTTAATGTCTCCATTGGGTTGTGCAATTTATTCCTACTCATCAAGGTTTGAATACTGGTAGATGAAGGATCGTCATTAAAATCGCCCATTACAATATAATTGGGGTTTTCAATTCCTTCCTCTATCTGCACCATATATTCGTTAATGGTTTTGGCTGCGGCAATACGCTTATAATCCGTTTCCACCTCCCCATTTCTTCTGGACGGCCAATGATTTACAAAAATATGTACCTCTTCCCCATTTAGAACACCGTGAACATATAAAATATCCCTCGTAGTATCTCGCTCCCCTGTTAAATTATAAACTATCAAAGGAATGGCCTCCGAGCTTATTACTTCAAAATAATCCTTATTGTAAAGTAATGCATTATCTATCCCCCTTTCATCTGGAGAATCGTAATGAACATAATGATAGTTATATTCATTTAAGGGTTCTGTTGCCAACAAATCCTGGACTACCGTCTTATTCTCAACCTCGGCAACCCCAACTAGGACAGGCGGTAATCCTGTAGCTTCACGACCAATTTCCCTAATGGTTTTAGATAGTTTGGCCAGTTTCTTTTGATATCGCTTTGGAGTCCACTTTCTAGATCCATTGGGCGTAAAGTCATCATCCAAAGTATGCGAATCATTTATAGTGTCGAAAAGATTTTCTAAGTTATAGAAAGCTACAGTGTGCAGGGTATTTACTGATTTCTTCTTGAAAAATGAAAAATTCATTCAAAATTTTTAACCGATTGCTAAAATACAAAAATCCCTTGGCAAGTATTGTTTAGATTTGTACTTTAAATAAGTATATGCTAGAGAAGAAGAATATAGAATACGAAAAAGTGGTACTCATCGGAGTAATGAATAAGGACCAGAACGAGGAAAAGGTAACCGAATATTTGGATGAACTGGAATTCCTAACCTATACTGCCGGTGGAGAGGTTTGTAAGCGCTTTGTGCAACGTATAGACTTGCCCAACCCAAAAACATATATTGGAAGTGGTAAAATATTGGAAGTAGAGGCCTATGTTAAGAGCAATGACATTGGATCCGTTATTTTTGATGACGAGCTTACCCCTGGCCAACAAAGGAACATTGAAAGGCAATTGAAATGTAAAATTCTAGACCGTACCAGCCTAATCTTGGATATTTTTGCCCAAAGGGCACAGACCAGCTATGCACGTACCCAAGTAGAATTGGCCCAATATGAATATTTACTCCCCAGACTTACTGGTTTATGGACCCATTTGGAGCGACAAAAAGGGGGTATTGGAATGCGTGGACCTGGTGAAACCGAAATAGAGACCGATAGGCGTATTGTTCGTGACCGAATTACACTTTTGAAAAAGAAGCTGCTGAAAGTAGATAAACAGATGGAGACCCAAAGGGGAAATCGCGGTGCATTGGTCCGTGTTGCCCTGGTGGGGTATACCAATGTTGGTAAATCTACCCTAATGAACGTTATCAGCAAAAGCGAAGTCTTTGCAGAAAACAAGTTGTTTGCTACCTTGGACACCACCGTTAGGAAGGTAGTCATCGGCAACCTTCCATTTCTATTGAGTGATACGGTCGGATTTATTAGAAAACTACCCACCCAATTGGTGGAAAGTTTTAAAAGTACCTTGGATGAAGTTCGTGAAGCAGACCTTTTATTACATATTGTTGATATTTCCCATCCCAATTTTGAAGAACATATAGATTCTGTTAACCAAATTCTGACAGAAATAAAAAGCTCTGACAAAAAAACGATAATGGTCTTCAATAAAATAGATCAGTACGAGCATAAAACTATTGATGATGACGATTTGATTACGGAAAGAACCAATAAACACTTCACCATAGATGAATGGAAAAATACATGGATGCGACGCGTAGGTGATAGGGCCTTGTTCATTTCTGCATTGAACAAGGAGAATTTGGAAGAATTTAGAAAACGTGTTTACGATGAAGTTAGGGACATCCACATTACACGATTTCCCTACAACAACTTTCTTTATCCGGAACATTTGGATGAATATTGATATATGCTACTGCGTAGATCCCATAGAAATATTTTAATTTAAAATTATTCATTGTCATAACAGTAATAAGATAAAGGTATTGATTTTCAATACCTTTTGAATTATTTTGCCGAATTGGATATACGCACACCACTTACCACTATCTTAAAGTACTGGTTATTCCTAAAAAGAGATTTGTTGGAATCATAATTTTGGCTAACTTTAAGACAAGGAGATACCTCCCCGACCATTAACAACTACATTTTGGAAGAGAACTATCATAAATGGTATTCCCCTAATCTGGGAAAGGAAATGGAAATGATGGTTTACGGCCATTGGGGCTATCCCCTACTAATTTTTCCGACTACCAGGGGAAGGTATTACGAAAGCAAAGATTTTCATTTAATTGATTCTATTTCCTGGTACATTGAACAAGGTATGGTGAAGGTTTATTGCTTGGACAGTATTGACGAATACAGTTGGTACAATAGATCTATACACCCCGCTGACCGCGTTAAAAACCATATTTGGTACGATAAGATGATCATGGAGGAAGTAGTGGCCAAGGTTCAGCATGCGTCTCCTATAGGCAAGGTGGCCGTTTCCGGATGTAGCTTTGGAGGTTACCACGCTGCCAATTTTGCCTTTAGACACCCTGAAAAAGTTAGTCACCTCTTAACTATGAGCGCGGCTTTTGACATTAGGGACCAAATGGACGGATATTACGACGATAATGTCTATTTTAATAATCCCGTTGATTATTTGCCAGACATGTCCAATCCCGAGCTTTACAATATGAAAATAATTTTGGGTACCAGCGAACATGACATTTGTTTGGGGGCCAATCTAAGAATGTCAGAAATTTTAAGAAATAAAGGGATCCACCATTGGTTGGACAATAGGCCTAATGCAAGTCATGACTGGCCCATTTGGAGAGAAATGCTTCCCCACTATTTATCGCTAATGTAAACTGTAACACCATAAGACTATGAAAAAAATTGGAATACTTTATGGCCAGGAAAATACTTTCCCCCAAGCCTTTATAGATAGAATAAACGAGAAAAAAATTAAAGGAATCATGGCCGAGGCCGTGATGATAGATATGGTAATGCAGGCAGACCCTACGGATTATGCCGTGATTATTGATCGTATCTCCCAAGATGTTCCCTTCTACAGGGCTTATTTAAAAAATGCCGCCATATCTGGCACAGCAGTACTCAACAATCCTTTTTGGTGGAGTGCCGACGAAAAATTTTTTAATAATGCCCTGGCCATAAAAACTGGGGTTCCAGTCCCAAAAACCGTACTTCTGCCGTCTAAGGATAGACCGGACGATACCAACGAAAATTCCTTCCGGAATCTAAAATATCCTTTAAACTGGGATAGTATTTTTGAACATATTGGTTTTCCCGCCTATATGAAACCTTTTGCAGGAGGTGGATGGAAAAATGTGTATAAACTGAACAATTCAGAAGAATTTTTTAGGAGTCACAGCGAAACGGGGCAACTTATCATGATGTTGCAGGAAGAGATAGAATTTAATGAATATTTCCGCTGCTATTGCCTTGGCGGCAATGAGGTACGCATTATGCAATATGAGCCGCGCAATCCCCATCACCTAAGATATGTACATGACGGTCCTCCATTGAGCAAAAAACTTTTGGATACCGTTAAGGACTATACTATAAGATTAAATGCGGCTTTAGGCTATGATTTTAATACTGTGGAGTTTGCGGTTAGGGACGGAATTCCTTACGCCATAGATTTTTGCAATCCAGCACCCGATGCAGATATTAATTCCGTTGGCCAGGAAAATTTTGATTGGGTCGTGGAGACCGCCGCAAATATGGCGATTAAAAGGGCGCAGGCACAAAAACCAGGTCAAATGAATTTAACCTGGGGAACATTTGTCAAGAATGCCGCTACACCAAATACTGCCAACCCAATTGTTAAAAAGTCTCCGGCAGCGTCCAAGTCAAAAAAAGTTGCCACAAAAACAGCTACCCCTGCGGCCAAAGCTACCAAAAAAGCACCGGTAAAAACAACGACGACCAAGGCCAAAACGGCAAGCCCGGCGACCAAAAAACCTACCGTTAAAAAGGCCTCCACCAAAAAAACAACGGCCACCAAGGCCAAAACAACAACACCTACAATCAAAAAAACGATGAAAAAGAACACAACAAACAAAAGCAAGTCAAAATAATTTTGACATTGCCCCAACTGTAATACGTGGACAACAATGGATTTTACATTAGGAGTAGAAGAAGAATATCAGGTAATAGATCCCAAAACCCGTGAGTTGATTTCGCATGAGCAAAAAATTGTAGAAATTGCTGATGAGATATTGGAAGGGCAAGTAAAAGCAGAAATGCACCAAGCGGTAGTTGAGGTGGGTACAGTAATTTGCAAGGACATTAAAGAGGTAAGATCACAGGTAACGCATTTGCGAAAAACCATATCGGAAGTTGCGGCCAGCCTGGACCTTCGTATAGCTGCAGCAGGTACACACCCCTTCTCAGAATGGGAAAAGCAATTAATTACGGTACACCCGCGCTATGATGAAATTGTACAGGAATTACAGGATGCTGCCAGGTCCAACCTAATCTTTGGCCTGCATGTACACGTGGGTATAGAGGATAGGGAAATGGCAATACACATATATAATTCCGTTCGTTATTTCTTACCCCATATTTACGCACTTTCCACCAACTCGCCATTTTGGGAAGGTAGAAACACGGGTTTCAAATCGTTTCGCACCAAAGTCTTTGATAAATTTCCCCGTACGGGCATACCGGATTTCTTTACTGGTTTTGGGGAATATGAAAGATATGTTAATCTCTTGGTGCAGACGAAGTGTATAGACAACGCCAAAAAAATATGGTGGGATGTACGGGTGCACCCTTTTTTCCCAACCATCGAATTTAGAATTTGCGATGTGCCCCTAACAATTGATGAAACCGTAACCATAACAGCATTAATTCAGGCCCTGGTAGCCAAACTTTATATTTTAAGAAGAAGTAACCTCAACTTTATTATTTATAAAAGGGCATTGATCAACGAAAACAAATGGAGGGCCTCAAGATATGGATTGGACGGCAAGATGATCGACTTTGGAAAATCTATAGAAGTTCCAACAAAAGAATTAATTTTGGAGCTTTTGGAGTTTGTAGATGATGTGGTGGATGACCTAGGAAGTAGGGATGAAATCAACCGAATCCATAATATTTTAAAAGAAGGAACTGGGGCGGATAGACAATTGGCCGTTTTTGAAAAAACCAAAAACCTTAATGATGTAGTCGATTATATATTGAAGGAGACGGTTGCAGGGATTTAAATGAACAAGAAAAATGTTGGGTAGAAAAAAGAGGATTGCAGTTTTAGATTTATATAATGGTATTCCCAATCAAGGATTGCGGTGCATTCGGGAAATATTGGATAAATATGGCGAAGAGGCCGATTACCAATTTTTTGACGTTAGGACCAAAAATGAAGTTCCCGATACCAGTTATGATATCTATATCTCTTCTGGAGGTCCTGGAAATCCACTTGAAGGGGATGGCATATGGGACAAAAAGTATTATTCCCTTATAGACGAACTATGGGAACACAATAAAAATGGCCACTATCCTAAAAAATACGTATTTTTTATTTGTCACTCCTACCAGATGGTCTGTCATCATTTTGGTCTTGGGGAAATTACAAAACGCAAATCCCCATCTTTCGGCATCCTGCCCATCCATAAGACCAAAAATGGAATAGCCGATGAGTTGTTCTCCAAATTGCCCGATCCCTTCTTTGCAGTGGATTCAAGGGATTGGCAACTTATACAACCCCGATTGAAGGTTTTCGAGGAAAAAGGGGCTAAAATATTGGCTTTGGAAAAAATAAGGACACATGTGGAATACGAAAGGGCCATAATGGCCGTACGTTTTTCCAAAGAATTTGTCGGCGTACAATTTCATCCCGAGGCCGAACCTGTTAGTATGGAAGTACACTTTGCCAAACCCGAAAACGAAGAGAAAGTAGTTGCCACCTACGGGAAAAGAAAATATAACAATATGATGACCCATATTAGGGATACGGACAAATTGGAATCTACCTACAATTCCATAATACCTGGATTTATTGAAAATGCCATTAAAAAAATAGGATTATCCAAGCAACTCTCTTAACATAGATATTCATGGTAGAACATCTTCGTCAGCAATACAATGCAGCCTTCTCGGAGGCGAAATACAAGGCATTTTTAGAAAGTATCTCTTCCGCCTATGACCATATACCTCCCTTTCGTATCGCCGAGACACCAATATTTATCCCCAAGTACCTTAAAGAAAGATTATTGGAGGCCTGCGATCAAGTCAATGAGGTAATTTGTCAACCAAATTTCAAGGAACTCACCAAAAACGCCCTTCAAGATATATCCCAATTGGTTCCGGGAGAAGATGGGCACACCACTTTTCTTCAAATGGACTTTGGTATATGTTTGGATGGGAAAGGGGAACTAATGCCTCAAATGGTGGAAGTACAAGGATTTCCCACCTTATATTTTTTTCAAGAACTAATGGCCAAAGGCTATCGTAATCACTTCAATATACCTTCCAACTATCGTCATTTAAACAATATAACTTCTACAGAATATGTAGAGAAATTAAGGGAAATTATTGTGGGCGACTGTCCTCCCGAAAATGTAATTCTTTTGGAAATAGAACCCCATAAACAGGCCACTCAAATAGATTTTTTGGCTACCGCCCATCATTTGGGAATTAAAGTAATTTGCATAAGTGAATTGATCACAGAAGGAAAAAATGTGTTTTACACCAATGAAGAAGGCCGGAAAATCCAAGTGAATAGGATATATAATCGGGTTATTTTTGATGAACTATTTAAAAGGCACGATCTTCAACGGCAATTCGATTTTACCAAGGAATACAACGTGGAATGGATAGGGCACCCCAATTGGTTTTTTAGGATAAGCAAATTTACTATGCCCTTGATAAACAGCCCGTATGTTCCTTCCTGCCATTTCTTGCACGAATTGGAAGTGTATCCGGAGGACTTGGAAAATTATGTATTGAAACCCTTGTTCTCTTTTGCTGGATCGGGCGTGCTCATTAATGTCACCAAACAAGATCTAGATGCCATCCAGAATAGGGAAAACTATATTTTACAAAAAAAAGTGGTCTATGCCCCGGCAATTAAGACTCCAACTGAACCGGCAAAGTGTGAAATAAGGATGTTGATGATATGGGAAAAGGGTGAAAAAAAAGCCCGAATAGTCAACAATTTGGTCCGTATAAGCAAAGGTGAAATGGTAGGTGTACGTTTTAATAAGGATAAAGACTGGGTAGGTGCCAGTGTAGGCTTCTTTGAGGACTAGACATAGATTCGTATTTTTTAACTCTTTACACCTATTCCTATGGCATATTAGGAACTTGCGTGAAAGTCGATTTGGATGCGTTTAGTATGACTGTCAAGTAATTCCAATACTCTTTCCTGATATTCGGATTTTACGATATGCCCTATATGGTAGTCTTTTTGTAGTTGCCAACAAATCTCCTCGTCCGTAAAGCAGGATGAATCGGGATGTTGGAATCGACATAGGGATACAACAATACCAGCAAATTCATTTTTTACTTTAGGCAGTTTGTAGTTCTTTCCCTTGGCCATAGCGTCCTCGATTATCGCCCATTCTTTCCACAAATTAACTCCTGTGGCAAAGAATACCATTTCTGCCAAATGGGCTCCACCCACTCTTGAGGCAGTTTCCAGAAAATAGAATTTCCCCGTCTCCCGAGATTTTATATACTCGCTATGTGAGGCACTAAATCGCATCCCGAAGGCCTTTAGTACTTCTGCATTGATATCCATTAGGCCAATGGCATCGGGAGAATCCATTTTAAGGGTAACGGACCTAAAAATACCATGTCCGTGAGCTACATCCATAGGAGTACTTAAGTATTGGGAAGCCTGTGTAAAGACTATCTTACCATCCACGGATAAAGAATCCACATGGTAAACGTCCCCGGGAGCAAATTTCTCCAATAAATACTCGTGCCGCCTATCGCCCAAAGATTCCAAAACAGGCCACAATTCTTCGATAGAAAAAATCTTTCGTATCCCAGTCGCAGAAGCCTCGGATCTGGGCTTAATTAACCAAGGGGCTTGCACGCTCTTCGTATATTCTTCTATTTCACTATTGTTGAACAATGGGGTAAATGCGGGAACCGGAATATCGGCCTCCGCAGCCTTCATCCTCATAGCCAATTTATCCCTAAAGTACCTACCTGTGGTTTGTCCCATTCCGGGTATTCTAAAATGTTCCCTTACCAAAGTAGCCTTTTCTACATCAAAATCGTCCAAGGCAACAATCCTGTCTATTTTCTGATTGCGCATTAAAAAGGCCAGACCAGAAATTAAATCGTCCATATTCCAGACCCCTTCCCGCTGTTCCTGCATGTAGAAAATTTCATCGATAGATTCGCGGGGCCACTTCTTGTGTTCCAATCCCTTGGAAGTAATAAGTAGCACCTTGTTTCCCAAATTCTTACATGATATTAAAAAATCTTCTCCCTTAAAAAAACTGCTAATACATAAAAAGGTGGTTTCATTAGCTTGTCCTGTCATGATCGTGAGGTATAACTTATTAGCTGTAAAATACCTATTAATCCCTAATAAGCAGTAAAAACATTGGAAAAAAATGCTTGACTGTTTTTAGGTTCCCCTTCTTGTTATGTAGTCACCTTAATTAAAACGGACATCACCCTTTTGCCGTTGTTTGGGAGTACTTGAAGTAATGCGTACTAAATTTAACCATCCATTTGGACCATTAAACAAGCGGACCATCCATAAACTATAAGCTAGACATCTTTAAAGTGATGGACCCATGACCTGTTGATCAGCGTTTATTCCACCAAACCCCCAATAAAATCCGTCAGCAGACGCACCCCAAAAGCGGTAGCTGTTTTCTGGGTATAGAATTCCGCATCCCCAAAGGCCACCCCAGCAATATCCAAATGGGCCCATTTTGGATGTTTATCCGTAAAAAACTCTAAAAATTTAGCTGCGCTTATAGCTCCCGCAATGGGCTTGCCACTGTAATTTTTTACATCGGCAATATCAGATTTTATATCCCCCTCATAGGAATCCCACAAAGGTAGTCTCCATAAGCGTTCCCCACTATGATCTCCAGCGTTTATCAATTTAAGGGCCAACTCATCATTATTGGTGAACAATCCACCAGCCTCATAACCTAAGGTCTGTACACAACTTCCTGTTAAAGTAGCCGCATCTATAATTATATCCGGGTGATAATTTTTATTAAGATAGGCAATTCCATCTGCCAATATTAAGCGCCCCTCTGCATCGGTATCTATAATTTCAATAGTTTTCCCTGCGTAAGACCCAATAACATCGCCTGGTTTTAAAGCCTTGGCATCTACACAGTTTTCTGTCGTAGGAATTACAGCAATTAGATGTACCGGCAATTTTAGCTTGGCGGTCAACTCAACGGCCCCTATAACTGCCGCAGCTCCACCCATATCGCTTTTCATATAATGCATGTTGGAAGAACCTTTAATGGATAGCCCACCGGTATCGAAGGTAACACCTTTTCCCACCAAGCCGACAATTGGAGTTTCCGAAGCACTTTTATCCGGCCTATATTCCATTACAATGAACCTAGCTGGTTCCTCACTCCCCTGGCTAACGGCCATAAGTGCTTTTAGACCTAGTTTTTCAATAGATTTTTCATCATGGACTTCCACATGGTACCCAAATTCCTCGCCAGACATTTTAGCAACTTCAGCTAATTTTTTAGGGGTAAGTTTATTGCTTGGGGCATTGACCAACCCTAAGATCTTAAGTTGGG